>Ga0208849_1000415_pt1 | contig 40412 bp, 41 predicted proteins | sample NGESurdeep072012_10_FD_184470 | JGI IMG/M metagenome (GOLD analysis project Ga0208849, IMG submission 184470) | Arctic peat soil microbial communities from Barrow, Alaska - NGEE Surface sample 53-3 deep-072012 (SPAdes) | ecosystem: Environmental > Terrestrial > Soil > Wetlands > Peat ... | reverse complement strand
GGGGCGCCGGCACGACTCGTCTCGCTCGGAAGCGTCCCCGGGACGGCGTCGCTACTCGCCGAACCCTAAGAACATTTCACCCGGCTAAACCCGCGAGGTGTCGCTGCCGCTGTCTGGATGCACGCAGATCGGGGCGCACACGTACGTCGTGCGCTCGCTCAAGGAGACGAGCTTCACAGGCGAGCCGCTGACCATCTGGCTGCTGACCGCCGCGTAGTCGCTGGGGACAGTCTCGACGTCGGCTGTGGACCCGGTCTAGGAGCCACGCTCGATGATTGACCCGGCCGGTGGCCGCCCGGTTATCGCCGCGTTTTCGCAGTCGCGCACGCACTTGCGGTAGATCGTGTGGAAGCCGAGCAGTTCGGGGACAGTGACGAAGCGGTAGCCGCGGGCGCGCAGCGTCCGGATGATGTCGGGGTAGGCGGCGAGTGTCTGCCCGCGGGGGCCGCCGCCGTCATGTGAGAGCACAATTGAGCCTGGCCTGACCTGAGCGAGCACGCGCTGCTCGATCGCGGAGACGCCGGGGAGGGTGTAGTCGCTGGGGTCGACTTCCCACATGATCGTGGTCAGGTGGAGCGATGCCGCGGTGCGCAGGACAGAGCTGTCGTAGTCGCCGTAGGGAGGGCGGAACAGGCATGGGGTGTAGCCGGACTGGCCGCGAATCGCTCCGATCGTGCGCTGCAGTTGACTTTGCACACCGCCGGCTGTGACGAGATCCGGATGCGTGTAGGTGTGGTCGCCGAGCGCGTCACCGTTGCGCAGCTCTTCGTGCAGCGTGGCCTGGTAGCGCGCGGTGACCTGCTCGCCGATCGTGAAGAAGGTCGCCACCGCGCGGTTGGCCTTCAGCATCCGCACGAAGCTTGGCGTCAGCGGAAACGGACCGTCGTCGAAGCTGAGCGCCACCTCCTTGCGTCGGGGACCGTGGCTGTAGGCGACTGCGGGCCCGGTCCGTACGCAGCCGATCGCCCGATAGCGCACCGGCAGCGGTGCGGAAGGTCTGAGGGGATGTCTTCCGGTTGGCGCATGCGCCAACCGGCGGACCCGCACATGTGCGGGTCCGAGCAGGGCCGCATGCGGCCCTGCTGGCCACGTCGCATGCGACGTGGCCGAACTGCTTGCCGAGGCGAATGGTAGGAGCGCCATCGTGAGCGCGAGCGCGCCTCCGAGAATCAAGAGCCTCGACAGCAGCAAGCCCTGGCGTGCCAGGCGACCGACGGTCGTCATCGCTCAGACACCCCCGGCGCCGGCGAGCTCGAGTGCGGGCGCCTGCAAGCATGGCGCCTCGTGGGCGCAGACCGCATCGTCGACAGCCACCGAGGAGCTGCAGTTGAGCGCGGGTATCGAACCGGGGTTCTGGCAGGTCACCATCCGGCAGACGACCGCGGTGGTGCCCGCGATGTGCGTGTTGCACTGGCCGTAGCGGAAGACGTTGCAGTTCACACGGCGGTTGGCGCAGCTGTTGTTCGCGCACGTGCATCCACCCGGGAAGGGACGTCCGGGGATCGCGTTGCAGTCCACGTAGTAGCGCACGCCCTGGCTGGCGCACAGCTGGCGACCACGGTAGTCGGTGCACATCCACCAGCCCCCGGGAAACGTCCCCGACGGACACTGGTTGAGACCATTGTTGATCTCACAGCAGAATGCGGTGTAGCCGTCGGTGCACTCCCCGCCACTACAGCTGGACGGAACGATTACCGCAAGCGCCGAACCGGGGTAGAGCAGGTAGCGCACCGGCGCGATGCAGAACGCTGAGCCCGCCACTGCGATCCGTACGAGCGCCGAGCGCCGCGAGATGTGCTCCTCGAGAAACCCCGCCGCAGCACCCACCAGACGTTCACTCGCCGGGGCAGCCGTCGGAGTTTCGCCGTCGGTGAACACAAGCCTCCAGATCATGGTCCCGGCGCACGCCACCGCCAGCACGACGACCGCTGCGCCGGGCTCGGTTCGCACAAGTTCGATCAGGCTCGGCGGTGACCCGAGCGCCACCACGGCGGCACCGGCGGCCGCCACCAAGTTCACGACGACGTGCGCGCGGCCCGGCGGCCGGTCCTGCCACTCCCCGAAACAGCCGCAGCCCTCGTCGTGGCCCTTCCGCGCGAGCAGCCAGGCCGCGAGCGCCAAGCACGCGAAGAAACCCGCCAGGACGATGCCCGACACCCCGCCCGGCACGATAAGCGCCAACACGGCGATCCCCAGCTCGGCCGCCGCCAACACGCGGGCCGGCCCAGCCGTCGCGGGCGCTCCCAGCGCCACCAGCGCACGCCGCACCGGCTCTGGATGCCGGATCTTCGACACGCCCGCCCACGCCAGCACAACCGCGAGCGTCGTGAGGAAGCCCGTCCCGGCCAAGACGGCGATCGTCATCGCGGGGCCTCAGCGCCGATCCCTACCAGATGGCCAGATCCCTCGATAACGGTCTCCTGAACCACTCGCCAGGCATCCTACGTGAGACCGTCCGGGAACGCCGACGATGCCCGCCCCGTTCGCCTCCGTCGTTCGCCCGGGAGCTGGAAGGAGCGTCGCTCGCCACGCGCGAACAGTGGACAGGCGCTCTACAGCTGAGCTACTCCGGCGCGAGTGCGATCGCGTGCTTGAGCGTACCGTGGCCGTTGCTGGAGGCGACGGGCGTGTAGTCCGGCGCCACAACCGGCTCTTGGGCGTTCAGGCGCCGCTCGAACTCGCCCAACAGCACGCCGAACAGCAGGTGCCGCCAGGCGGACTGGGCGAAGGCGCGGGGGCTCGTACGCAGGGCCGGCAGTTCCTTGCGCGCCGGGTGCAGGCGGTCGGTGAGGGCCGTCAGCGGCCAGGTGAGGACGTTCTCCGCGCTGGCGACCACCGGTCCGCGCGCCCATGAGGGCAACGGCAGGCGCGGCGCGAGGTTGGCGTATGCGGCGCCGAACAGCGCACCGTTCTGCAGGTGCAGGGCCCAGCCGGCCAGCGGCCAGGCCCATCCGCGCGTGAGCGCCTTGCCGAGCAGGGCGACGTCGTCGAAGTCCGATTCGAAGGCGCGCTTGTCGAGCGGCATCTGCGCCGCCCACACGCCGGCGGCCAGGGCGCCGGCGATCGCTCCCCGGAGCGTTTTACCGTAATCGATTTCCATCGTCGGTCAACTGTAACGGGGCCCGCGCGCGCGGTGTATCCCAAGCGTATGGATCATCTGCAGATCGAGCGAGCCGAGGCCGCCGAGACGGGCGAGCGGGCGGCAAGCATGAGTGGTTTTCGCGAGCACGCTCTGAGGAGCGGCGTGAACCCGATCCTCTACTGGACGCTGCGGGCGATTCTCGTGCCGTTCTTCCTCGTCTACTTCCGCCTCGCGCGCATCGGCCGCGAGCACCTGCCGCGCACCGGCCCGCTGCTGCTGGCGTCCAACCATCGCAGCTTCCTCGACCCCTTCGTGATCGGCGCGCTCGCGCGCCGTCCGGTCTACTACATGGCCAAGCGCGAGCTGTTCGAGAAGCGCTGGCAGGCGTGGGTGCTGAACTGCCTTGGCGCCTTTCCCGTGGATCGCGGCGCCGGCGACAGCGAGGCGATGGAGACCGCTCGCGCGATCCTCGAGCGGGGCGACTGCGTGGTGCTCTTTCCCGAGGGGACCCGCGTGCGCCCCGGGCCGCTCGCTGAGCCGCGGCGTGGGGTCGGTCGCCTGGCGCTCGAGACCGGCGCGCCGGTCGTGCCGATCGCGGTGATCGGCACCGAGGACGTCCGTCGCGGCTGGCGCGTGCGCCCGCGCAAGGTGCGCCTGCGCGCGGGTTGCGCACTCCGCTTCCCGACGGTCGAGCAGGCCTCGCCCGCGCTCGCGGCGGCTGTCACCGAGCGCATCTGGGCGTGCATCTCCCTGCAGTGGGATTGGCTTGGCGGCGCCAAGGCTCCCTGCCCACAGGTCTCCGAAGAGGCCTCCACGCGCGAGCTGTCTCATGCTGCCTGAGCGTCGCCCAATCGGCGCCGGGCGAGCTGCCTCATGCCGCGTGAGCGTCGCCCGACCGGTGCGGTGCACGGGTAGTGTGCGATGAGTGAGCGAGCAAGTCAGCGAGAAGTCCAAGGAGCAGCTCGATCGGGAGTTCTCCGATCTCTACCGCGCGCATCTGCGCGACGTCTACAGCTACGCCTACTACCGCGTCGGCAACCATCACGACGCCGAGGATCTGACCGAGCAGACGTTTCTTCAGGCCTACCGCCATTTCGAGCGCGCGCAGCGCGAATCGCGCGGACGTCCGCTGCGCCCCTGGTTGATCCGCATCGCGCACAACCTCGCCGCCAACCTCTACCGCGACCGCTCGCGCAAGCCGGCGACGCCGATCGACGAGGCCGGCACGCTCGCGGCGCCGCACACGACCGAGCAGCTGGTGGAGGGGCGCGAGGAGCTGACCCGGGTCCTGCAGGGAGTGCGCCGGTTGCCGGACGATCGACGCGAGGCGCTGATCATGCGCTTTGCGCTCGGCATGGACAACCGCGAGATCGCGCGGACGCTCGGGCGCTCCGACGGCGCCACGAAGGTCCTCATCCACCGCGCCGTCAAGCAGCTCGAGGGGCTCGTCAGCGACCCGGGCGAGGAGGACTCCGATGCGTGAGGCGCTGGGAAAGACTCCGATGAGTAAGGCGGTGGGAAAGACTCCGATGAGTGAGGCGCTGGGAGACTTCGAGGGGCTGTTACCCGATGAGTGAGGCGCTACCCAATTTCGAGGGGCTGCTGCGTGAAGCGCTCGCGCCGGTCGAGCCGCCCGAGGATCTGGCCCTGCGCCTGGAGAGCACGCTCACGAGCATCACCGAGATGGCTGCCGATGAGCTCGAGGCATGGGAGCTCTCGGCGATGCGCGACCCGCGCAACTGGGCGCGCCCGGCGGCCGCGCTCGTGGTGGGCAGTGGCGCGGGGGTCGCGCTGGTGCTCCTACGCGCCCGCCGGCGCGCGCACAGCTCGCCCGGTGGTCTCAACGGCGCACGTGAGACGGCCGAGCGCACCGTCCGCGACCTCGGCCGCGAGACGCGCAAGCTGCTCGGCGAGCGCTGACGCCGCCTCGGCGTAGAGCCGGGGCAGAAGCCTGGAAGAGGAGGCTCCGTGCAGTCGCCCGGCGCCGAGATAGGCTATTTGCCCGGACATGGCCACCTGCTATCGCCACCCCTCGCGTGAGACGGGGGTCTCGTGCTCGAACTGCGGGCGGCCGATCTGTCCCGACTGCATGACCACCACCCCGGTGGGAATGCGCTGCCCGGAGTGCTCGCGCGAGCGGACGCCGGTCAAGACTCTGCGTGGCACTCCTCGCCGGCCCGAGGTCACGATCGCGCTGATCGTGATCAATGTCGTCGCCTTCCTGGCGGAGGGCAACATCACGTTGAGCGGTCAGCCGACGAGCAAGATCTACGAAGAAGGCGCCCTGCTGGGGAGCTTCCACGGACTCCCCACGTTGGGCGTCGCCCATGGCCAGTGGTGGCGGATCGTCACCAGCGGCTTCCTGCACGAGAACATCATTCACATCGGCTTCAACATGTACGTCCTGTACATCCTCGGCCAGATGCTGGAGCCGGCGCTGGGGCGTCTGCGGTTCGGGACGATCTACGCGGTCTCGCTGCTGACGGGCTCCTTCGGCGCGCTGCTCGTCACGCCCCACTCGCCCACGGTCGGCGCCTCGGGCGCTGTGTTCGGGGTGATGGGGGCGGCGGCAGTCGAGATGAGGGCCCGTCAGATCCCGATCATGCAGAGCGGCGTCGGCGGGCTGATCCTGCTCAATCTGATCATCAGTTTCACGCTCCCCGGCATCTCCTGGGGCGGGCACGTCGGCGGTCTGATCGGCGGCACGGCGGCGGCGCTCCTGCTCCAGCTCGGCGCGCGCTACCGCGCGCAGGCGCTGGCGCTGGCCGGTTGTGCGGCGATCGGGGTCGCGGCGTTTGCCGGATCGATCTTCGTCTCGAATGCGACCGCGGTCAATGAACCGGCGCCTCCGGTGCAACTCCTCGAACCCGGTCAGTGAACCGCGGGCGGATGGGTGCTCAGCAAGAACGAGATCGAGCGACGGCTCCTCGCCCCAGGGCCCGGTCGACGGTGGCATCGCCTGGAGGGCTTACCCTATCCGGATGACCGTGCTGAGCGACCAGGAAGTCGAAGAACGTCTCGCGCACGGCGAATGGCGCCGTGACGGGCGGGCGATCGTGCGCGAGTGGGCGCTTGCGGACTTTGCGGCGGCGATCGCGTTCGTCAATCGCGTGGCTGCGGTCGCCGAGGCGGCCAACCATCACCCGGACATCCTCGTGCACGGCTGGAACAAGGTGCGGTTGGAGCTCTCGACGCACTCGGAAGGTGGCCTGACCGAGGCGGACTTCGAGTTGGCGGCGCGCATCGACCTGCTCGCGTGAACGGCCTGAAGCTCATTTTCGCGATCGCCCTGGTGGCGGTCAACGCGTTCTTCGTGATCGCCGAGTACGCGCTGGTGCGCTCGCGCCGGGCGCGCCTGGAAGTGATGCGCGAGGAGGGAGCACGGGGTGCGGCGCTGGCGCTAAAGCAGCTGGAGAGCATCAACGATTACATCTCGGCCGTCCAGATCGGCGTGACGATGACCTCGATCGCGATCGGCGCCCTGGGCGCGCCGGCCCTCGCCGAGATCCTGAAGGAAGCGTTCGGCGCCACCATCAGCCATGGCGTGTCTGTGGCGATCTCGGTGGTGCTCGCCTATCTGATCGTCACCGCCGTCCAGCTGGTGGCCGGCGAGATGGTCCCCAAGTTCTATGCGATCGATCGCGCGGAGGCTGTGGCGCGCCGTGTGGCGCGCCCCCTGCAGGGGTTCAGGGTTCTCTTTCACCCGGTGATCGTCCTGCTGACGGCCCTCTCCACCCGCATCCTGCGAATGCTCGGCGTCGACATGACCCGCGCGCAGGAGGGGGGCTCGCCGGATGAGCTCAAGCGTTTGATCGCCGAGTCACACGCCGGCGGGCAGATCGACCCGGGCGAGGCGGGGATGCTGACGGGCGTCTTCCACCTGCACGAGCAGGAGGCCCGTCAGGTGATGACCCCGATTCCGGCGGTGATCACGGTCGACGTATCCCAGGACGTGGAGACGGCGCTGAAGCTCTGCATCTCGACCGGCCACACACGGCTGGTCGTCACCGAGGAGGAGAATCGCGATCGGGTGCGCGGCCTGGTGCACGCCAACTCGCTGGCTCGCATGCTGATGGAGAAGGGCTCACATGCGACGCTCGAGCCGCTCGTGCACGACGCTCCGATCGTGCCCGAGACCAAGCCGCTTGACGATCTGCTCGCGGACCTGCAGCGTCAGCGCACCTCGCTCGCGGTGGTGGTGGACGAGTACGGCCGGGTGGTGGGGATCGTGACGGTCGAGGACATCATCGAGGAGGTCGTGGGCGAGATCACAGACGAAACCGACCCCGCCGCCGGCGAGGTCCGTCAGCTCGCCAACGGCGACTGGTTCGTACGCGGTCATGTGGCGGTGACCGATCTGGCCGACTATGGCCTGAATCTGCCGGTCGACAGCGACGCGTACAACTCCGTCGGGGGTTTCGTCTTCGCGGAGCTCGGACGTCTACCCCAGCGCGGTGACACGGTCAATGCGGATGGCTTCTCAATCCGGGTGGAGTCGGTGCGCGAGAACCGCATCGAGGCGGTGCGCATCCGCGAACGCCGTTCCGTGTCGCCGCGCGAGGGGCTGGACGTGTAAGACCAAAACAGCAACCCGGACACGAAGAGCCCAGACACACGTCCGGCCCGCGGGAGGCAAAGAGCCCAGACACACGTCCGGCCCGCGGGGGGAGCGGGCCGGAGCGTGTGCACTGGGAGGAGGCGGGTGTGCGTGCGACTTACTGCGTCGCAGCTACCAGTATCGCCAGTTGCATGAAGGCCAGCTAAAAGCCTGCTCAGGCGAGATAAATTCTCACGAAGGGCGCATAAGGATGCGCAGAAACCTCCCCTCCGACGCATCGGCGTTCCCTCTCAACACGCGCCGAAAGCCGGTTTCAGGAGACGTGGAACCCACGCCGGCGCTTGCGCCCCAGGGCGCCGTCGGCGACCAGCTGCTCGATGCGGGGCGGGATCGTCTCGCCGATCGTCTCGCCGATCGCGATCGCGACGTCGAGCCCGATCAGGTCGAGCAGCGCCAGTGGGCCCAGCGGGTGTCCGGCGCCGAGTCGCATGCAGGTGTCCACGTCGGCGGGGTCCATGCCGGTCTCTTCGAGCAGGCGAACCGCGCTGAAGAGATAGGGGAAGAGCAGGCGGTTGACCACGAACCCGGGCATATCGGGGACCTCTACGGGTGTCTTCTCGAAGGTCTCGCATAGGGCGAGCGCTCGTCGGCGTGTGTCCTCGCCGGCTGTGCGCGGGAAGACCAGCTCGACGAGCCGCATCTTCGTGACCGGGTTGAACACGTGCAATCCGAGGAATTTCGCCGGCCGCCCACTTGCCTGCGCGAGCCGCTCGATCGAGAGCGATGAGGTGGTCGTGGCGAGGATCGCCTTGGGGTCGAGGATCGCGTCGAGCTGCGCGAGCAGCCCGGCCTTGACGGCGTGGTCCTCGATCACCGCCTCCACGACGAACGTGGCCTCGGCGAGCGCTCCCGGCTCGGTCGTGATCCGAACGCGCTCCGGATCCACCTCGGCGTTCAGGCGGCTGAGGGTTCGCTCGATCGCGATGCGCGCGCGCTCGGCCGCCGCCTGCGAGCGGACGAGCAGAAGCACCGGACCACCCCCGTGGCGGGCCGCGGTGGCGCTCAGACCGCAGGCGATCGAGCCGCTGCCGACTATCGCGAGGCGTTCGTCCACGCTGCGCCTTCCTCTCGTCTTTGGCTGTGCTCTTTGCTCTCTGGGGCGATCGTGTCTGGGGGGATCATGGTTCCGCGCGTCGGTCGGGAAGGCGATCACAGGGCGATTGACTGACTAGTCAATCTAGGACGTGTGACGCGATAGAGTAAGGGGTGTAGGAGCCGGGCATCTTCCAGAAGCGCTCCGAATCTTCCAGAAGCGCGCGGGTTCCTCTCAACTCCACCATTCCCGGGCAACAGATCGTAGGAGGACTTCCACCATGAGGCAAGCAGAGGGCCGCGAGGTCGTGATCGTCGAGGCAGTGCGCACGCCGATCGGCCGTGGGCACAAGGAGAAGGGCTACTACAAGGACACCCATCCGAACGCGCTTTTGGGCAAGGTCTACGGGGAGGTGATCGAGCGCGCCGGCATCGACGCGGCTGAGGTCGAGGACGTGATCGCGGGCTGTGTGCAGCAGTTCGGCGAGCAGGGCTTCAACATCGCGCGCAACGCCTGGCTGCAGGAGGGCCTGCCGATCGAGACCCCCGGCACGACGGTCGACCGCCAGTGCGGCTCGGCCCAGCAGGCGGTCAACTTCTCCGCGGCGCTGATCGCGGCGGGCGTGCATGACGCGATGATCGGCTCGGGCGTGGAGCACATGGGCCACCTGCCGTTCGCGGCGGGGATGAAGACGCAGGAGGACTTCGGCTTCGCCTTCACGCCGGAGCTGATGGCCAAGCACAACATCATCGGGCAGGGACTCGGCGCCGAGATGATCGCCGACCAGTGGGAGATCTCCCGCTCCGAGCTCGACGAGCTGGCGGTGCGCTCGCACCGGCTGGCCCACCAGGCCACGCAAGAGGGCCGCTTCGAGCGCGAGATCGTGCCGATGACGGTCGACGGCCAGGAGCTCGTGACCGACCAGGGCATCCGCCCGGGCACCGATCTGGAGACGCTGTCGCAGCTTAAGCCGGCGTTCAAGCCGGACGGCAAGATCACCGCCGGCAACGCCTCGCAGATCTCCGACGGCGCGGCGGCCGTGCTGCTGATGAGCGCCGAGAAGGCCAAGGCGCTCGGGCTGACCGCCCGCGCGCGGATCGTCGATCAGACGACCGTGGGCTGTGACCCGGTGAAAATGCTCGAGGGGCCGATCCCGGCGACGCGCAAGATCCTCGATCGCAACGGCATGAAGATCGACGACATCGACCTGATCGAGATCAACGAGGCCTTCGCGCCCGTGATCGCGGCCTGGCGGCGTGAGCACAACCCGGACATGGACCGCGTGAACGTCAACGGCGGCGCGATGGCCCTGGGTCACCCCCTCGGCTCCACCGGCGCGCGGCTGATCACAACGCTCCTGCACGAGCTCGAGCGCTCCGACAAGGAGATCGGCTTCGTGACCATGTGCTGCGGCGGCGGCCTCGGCACCGGAACGTTGATTCAGCGCGTCTAGATCATCCAGCGCCTCTGGCGCGTGAGAGCCAAGCGAGGCAAGGACGCAGGGAGCGTGGCGTGCTACGCACGCAAGCGACCGAGGACGCCGCGTCGCGCCGGCTATCACGCGCCAGACGGTCCCCCGCCGGTCCAGTTGACTGCAACCGGCGGGAGGGCCAGCAGCGCGGCCCACGTGGCGGCTTCGGTCTTGCCGGTGGGCGCGATCGCGTGCGCGGACTGGAACGCGGCGAGGTTGGCGGCGGTGGTCGCGTCGAAGATGCCCGTCGTCGCCTGGCCCGCAATCGCGGTGGCGAGGTGCTCCTGCATCCACAGCACCGGGTCGCCGCGGTTGCCCTGCGTCAGTTCGGTGTAGCCGGGGTTCGGGGTGACGCTGGTCAGCGGCGCCAGCGGTTCGGCCAACGCCGTCCAGCCACTGCCAGGTGTTTCCTGCCAGTCCCACCACGACAGGCCGCTCGCACCGTAGTCGACGGCCTCCTCACGGAAGCGCACGAGTTCGGCGCCGGAGGGGTGGTTGTAGGTCTGGCCGAGCGGGAAGATCGGGCGGCCGTAGACCCGGTTTGAGATGTAGGTGTTCGCGTAGGCGGTGTCGACCGAGTTGCCGATGTCCTTCCAGTACATCTGCGGCGCGTTGAACTGCGCGCCGTTCGGCCCCAGGAAGACCGAGTAGGGGAAGGGGGTGTGGTCATAGACGTACGGGAAGGACGCCAGGCCGAGGGCGTAGGCGGGCCCGATCGCGGCGCGCAGGTCTGCGATATAGGTCTGGGCCGCACCGTAGTGCCCTTCGTATTGGCCCTCGGCGTCGATCACCAGGCAGTCCGCGCCGGCGGCGACCGCTTTGGCGCCAAGGCTCGCCTCACCGGCGGGGTTTGTCCCGTAGACGAACTGCCAGGCGCACACTTTCAGGCCGTTCGCGTGTAGCGCGGCCACCAGTTCGGGGCTGAACTGACTCCAGTAGTTGCTCGACCCGTCGGAGCTCTTGACGAACACCGTCGTCACGCCGGCCGCGTGCGCCTGGGCGACGAGCGAGGCGAGGTTGCCGCCGTCGGACTGGCTCAGATACCAGATCCACATGCCCTGGCCTTCGAACGCACTGCCGTCGGCCGCGCTGGCGACCGGGGCCGGGGCGAGCTTTGGCGGTGGCGGGTGCAGGGCGTAGCGCACGACCGAGATCGGCCCGTAGGAGCTCGTGTGGCGTCCGTGGCTGAGCAGCACCATGATGTGCCCCGAGTGGGCCTTGCCGGGGACGGTCAATACCAGGCCCTGCCCCGCGTGGTGCAGATGCGCGTAGGGCGAGGTAAGGCCGATGCGAGCTCCGGGCGCGCGGGGGAAAGCCACGACCATGCCCGGCGTCAGCCCTTTGCCTGCCAGCAGGAGGGTCCCGTGGGTCGTGACCTGGTGCGGGTTGGCGCTGCATCTTGCGGTGGGCATGCAGCTGACGCTCGTGATACGCACCGTCAGGACGTGCAGGCTGGGCGTGGCGGTCTTCGGGGCGGCCTTGCGCGCGGGGCGGGAGGGAGCAGCGCCGGGGGCGGTGCCGCCGGGGTTGGTTGCGTCTGCCGATGCGGAGAACCCGAGCAAGCAGCACAGCAGCGCGGAAGCGACTGCCGCGCGGGGAAACATGGATCGCTGAGGGGCGCTGTTCGCCAAGATAGATCCCTTCGCGCCGGTAAACCTGATTGCATCGAAGCGGCGGTCACCGACCTTAGCCGCTATGTCTGCCCAAACCGAGCAGCGGGATAGAAGTTGCGTTCGTTCGCTCGGTTACTGCCAGCGGAAGCCGACCGCGGAGGGCGCAGGCGGGAGCGGGCTGGAGGGCAGGTCGGGCGGCGGCTCGGGCAGGTTAAAGCCGGACGGCGCGACGTCATTGGGCGCGTCGGCGTGGAACAGCGAGGCGAGGTACTGGATCTGCCCGCGCCCGACGCTCAGCTCCGACTGTCCGCCGCCGTAGCAGCCGATCTCGTTCGCCGCGCAGTGGTCGTAGGTGTCCAGCAGCGATTGCAGGCCGCCGAGGCGCGAGGGCTTGACGTTGATCGTAAGCGGCGGCCAGGGCAGCGCTTCGATGTCCGCCACGGAGTGGATCGGCGCGTCCCAGGTCACGCGCGAGCGATGCGCACGCAGGATCTCTTCCGTCTGCGGCGTCAGCTTTGGATCCTCGATCCAGGCGTCCGCAAACGCCTCCACGACACGGCGGTAGAGCTCTGGATCGGCCGGGTTGTCGACGATCGTGCCCTCATACTGCCCCTTCAGATCGACGGAGTCGACCGCTCCCAGCTCGACGAGTTGCGCGATCAGCTCCCGATCCCAGGATGGCGTCGGGTCGAGCTTGAAGCGCAGCGCCGGCGCGATCTCCAGGCGTCGCAGCAACGGCTCCAGCGAGGGTGGCTCGCCCAGGCGCAGCGAGGCGACAAAACGCAGTGGCTCGCACTCGCGTCCCAGGGCCGCGTGCAGCGTCGTGCCGGCCTGGGCCAGCGCGAGGTCGAGCGCGGCGGAATCGAACGCCCAGTTGCGATAGAGGCGAAACTCCGGCCGCTCCGTCGGCTGCGGGAAGAGGTCGAGCGAGCGCAGGTGCTCGGCAAACGAGGCCAGCGTCCAGCGCCCGGCAAGCGGCGCGCTCGCGCCGGCGCGCTGCAGCGCCTCTTGGTCCTCGACGGCGTAGGTGACATCCTCACCGAGGCCCTCGACGCCTGAGCCGCGCAAGCGGATGACGGTCGTCTTGCGCACGAACTCGGGGGAGAGGGCGACCTCGTGGCCTTCCAGCTCATATCCCTCAACGACGACGGGCAGATCGGCGAGCAGTTCGTAGGTGCTCATGTAGGTGTCTCTCCTCCTTCCAGACGGGTGACCAGATCATCGAGGCGCAGCTCCTCCAGGGCCGCGCCGACGGCCTCCAGCTCACCGGCGCAGAGTTCGATCAGCGCCTTGCCCTCCTGGACGAGGGCGAGCGTCTCGTTGAGGCTGGCCTCGCCCGAGTCGAGGCGGCGGATGATCTCTTCGACGCGCGCCGCGGCCGTCTCGTAGGTCTGCGGTTGGGGGTCGGTGGCTGCCCCCGAGTCGCTCGCGGGCTGGGTATCTGTGGCGGGCGGATCCGCGCCGGTCTGGGGGTCTGTGGCGGCTTTGGGGTCGGTCATGGAAGGATCTTCGCGGGGACGGTGCTGTCGGCGAAGCGCAGGCGCACATCCTTGCTCGCGCGGGCGAGGACAGCCGTGGGGAGCGGCTCGCCCGTGGCCGATTCGACGAGCGCGTAGCCGCGCTCGAGCGTGCGCTGGGGGTCGTGGGCGGCCAGGGTGAGGGCGAGCTGGTGGAGCGCGTGCGGGTGTCGACGGCGGCAGTCCGACAGCGTCGATTGGGCCTTGCGCTGGAGTACCAGCAGACGCCGCTCGGACAGGGCGCGCTCGGACTGCAGGCGCCGGCGCGAACCGGCGCGGGCCTCGCGCAGCTGCTGGTGTAGCTGCGTGCGCTGGCGGGCGAGGTGTCCGGCCGGGGCGCGGGAGAGCGTTGCGAGCAGACGGGCGCGCGAGAGCACCGCCCGGCGCCCGTGATCCTGTAAGCGCGAGGCCGTGGTCACGGCCTCGCGGCGCGCGCGTAGGCAGTCGACACCGACGGCGGCCTCCGCGGCGTGGGTCGGTGTGGAGCAGCTGACGGCAGCGACGTCGTCGAGCAGGGTGCGGTCGGTGTGGTGGCCGACAGAGGCGATCACCGGTATCCCGAGCAGCGCGACCGTGCGGCAGAGGGTCTCGTCGCAGAAGCACAGCAGGTCGGCCAGCGAGCCGCCGCCGCGGGCCACGATCGCAACATCGACCTCGCCCACCGCGGCGAGGTCTCCGAGGGCGCGGACGATCGCGGGCGCCGCGTGGCGATCCTGCACCGGGGCAAAGCCCCACACGAGCCGCCCGGCCCAGCCACGCCGGGCAAGCGCGGCGAGGATGTCATCGCGCGCCTTGCCGCTCTCGCCGGTGATCACGCCGATCGTGCGCGGGAGCAGCGGCAGGCGCAGGCGCCGCTGGCGCGCGAGCAGCCCCTCTCGATCGAGCGCCTTGCGCAGACGGTCGATTCGCGCCAGCAGATCTCCCACCCCGGCCACGCGCAGATCGCTGACGGAGAAGGAGAAACTGGGGGAGGAGGTGGCGCTGCCCGGGTAGAAGTCGCAGCCGCCGGCCACCACCACCTGCACGCCCTCCTGCGGAGCCCCGCCGGCGCCGTCGCCGCGGGCGACGATCGCCTCCCAGTCCTTCAGCCAGACGGCGCATGGGATCGCGCCCGAGGCGTCGCGCAGCTCGAAGTAGACGCGCGCGCGGGCCGAGCGCAGGTTGACGAGCTCGCCGACGAGCTGCACGCGGGTGAAGGAGCGCAGCTGCAGGCGCAGGGCGGCGGCGTACTCCCCGACGGGGAATGGGCCGGCGAGCCCGCTACCGGGGATCCCCGGATCGGCGGGTGTGTCTGCAGCCGTGGGCGGCGAGGATTGCGTCATGAAAGCCCAGCATAGGCGCTAGGATCGACGGAGATGCGGGGCAGCGAACCACGGCCGGAAGCGTAAGCCGTGGCGAACCGCAACAAGGGCCGTGCCGGACGTTCGCGCAAGCGGCGACCGGCCGCCAAGCGGGCAGGCGCCGCAGAGGCCGCGACGGAGCAGGCGCCGGCCACCGGCGGGGGGGAGGGGACGGCAGCGCGCAAGCGCCCGCAGACGCAGCCCCGATCGGCCAAGCGGGACCGTCCGCGCGGCGCGGCCGAGCGCCGCCGGGGGGCGCAGCGTGCAGGCGCGGCCGGGGGCGGTGGGGGCGCCTTCCGCGATCCGATGTCGGTCGGTGAGCGTCCGCGGGCGCCGTGGCACCCGCTGCCCCTGTCCGAGCTGCTGATCCTCGTCGGCGCGATCGGCACCGTGATCGGCCTGCGCCGCCTGAACCACGGGATCTCTCATGGCGGCCCTGCCCTGTTCGCGGGGATCGCGGCGGTGCTGATCGGCACGGTCGAGGTGACGCTGCGCGAGCACCTGAGCGGGTACCGCTCGCACACCCTGCTCCTGGCGCTGTTGCCGGTCGTCGTCTTCCACTCGGCCGTGATCCTGATCTTGGCCTCGCTCACCTCGGTGCCACGGCTGCTGAACGTCGGCCTGCTCGCGCTCGATGCGGCGCTGTTCGCGTTCCTCTTCAAACTGCTGCGCGCACGCTTCCTCGACGCCCGGCGCGAGCGCACGTTCGCGGGGGGACGCTGAAGGTCCGCAGGCCGAGGGTCTCAGGCCGGTGTGGCCGCGACGACGTCGAGCGAGGCGGGGATGTCGAGTGAGGCGGGCCTCTGCGCGTCGCGGTCCAGACGATTGTCACGGCTCTCCACCCGATTGTCCGGACCGGCGATCAAGACCGGGTCGCTGCAGATCTCCATCAGCCGCGAGAAGGTGCGTTTGCCGATGTGCTCCTCGAGCTTCCAGGGTTCGGGCGCGAGCGGCCCATCGGCGTCGGAGTCGATGTCGGATGTGAAGACGATCGAGCGCTGCCCCTCATAGCGGGCGTTGACGATCAGATAGAGCTGCTCGAGCACCCACTCGGTCGGACGCACCACGCGCAGATCCTCGATGTGCAGGAGATCGACGTTCGCGAGCGTCTCGATCACCTCGTCGGTCGTTTCGCGGCTGTTGGCATCGAACGTCCCCCTGATGCGATTCAGCAGCGCGACGGCATTGAAGCTCAGAACCGTGTGCTGGGCGCGGGTTGCCGCGGCGGCGACCATATAGCCGAGTGTCGTCTTGCCGGTCCCCGTGTGGCCCATCAGCCAGAGGCCGTTGCCCGCCGCCAGGTTGCGGTCGATGTCGGCGCAGAAGCGCTTGACCTTGCGGACGGAGTCCGCGTTCGGATCTTGCGCGATCTGCGTCAGCGGGTAGCGCTCCCAGGAGAGGTCCATGTAGCGCCGGGGAACGCGGTCACGGAGCCGGTGGGCGCGAGCGTTTGCGATCCGCTGGGCCCGACAGGCGCAATCTCGAGCCGTGTTCGTGGCCTCATCGACCAGGAAGCCGCTGCCGTCGCATGCGTCGAACGAACAACGGGCCTCGCCGGCAGGCTTTGAGCGCGAATCTAACATCCGCGTCCAGTCAAGCAAACCTTCCGGCGCCCGCGAGCCCCAACCGCGCAATCGCCGGATTTTTGCGCCGGGCGAGGTCGAGTCAGGCACCGGAGGAGATGGAGCTCTGCGCCGGGCGGGGTGGAGCTTTGCGCCGGGCGAGTCGAGCTAGGCGAGGTCGAGCGAGGCGAGCGGACGCTCGCCCAGCTCGCGTCCCTCGCCCCGAGTCTCGCCCTCGACGCCGAGCAGCTCCAGGCGCGCGATCTCACGCTCGCCCTCAACCCGCGCGGGGTGCGCGGCCGGGAGGTCGGCGATCAGGGCGGCGATGCGGTTGCGCAGCTGGAGCGCGAAGTGGGGCGTGGATGCGCCCATCAGCCGGCGCACGTCCTCGACGCTCGCCTCGTGGGTGGCCTTGATGCGGGCGATGCGGTTGGGGTCCTCGGCTTGGCTCATCTCATCTGTGTAGGTCGGTTGTGCGCTGCAAGCAGGGTCATTCAGTGGGGTGGAGGTGGGTCATTTGGGGGCGGGTATAGGTCATTCGGGGAGCGGAAAGGATGGTTCTTGGGTGGCGGTGGTCATTCGGGAAGCGGGAGGGATGGTTCTTCGGTGGCGGTGGCGCGCGGCGAGGTCTCGAGCAGCGTGTCGATTTCCGCCTGGTTGACCGCCGAGATCGCTTGTTCGTCGCCGATCAGCCAGCCGTGATTGTAGACGCCGCGGACCGGTGGGATCTGGGGGGAGTAGGCGGGTTTGATGTCGCTCAGGTAGCTGACCAGCGCGGGCGGAAGCGAAGCCGCGGTGGGCGGGCTCGAATCGTCGAGCAGAAGCAGCGGGCCGAAGTCGCCGCTGGCGGAGAGCAGCGCTGCGGCGGGCGCGTCGAGCGGGCGGGAGGGGTTCGCGAACACGAGGCCGTGGCCGGGTTCGTGGATGCCCCAGCCGAACGCGCCGTCGGCGAAGCGCGCGACCGCGATCGCGTTCTCGACGGGGCCGTCCTCTGCGGCCGAGCCGCCACCGATGCGCTTGACGGTCCCGAGGTGCGCCAGCTGCGCGAGCACGTGGCTGGTGAGGGCCGATGGGCCGACCACGTAGATCGTCGGATGGTGCAAATCGGTCAGCTCCGCGATCGTCGCCGCGGGGACGCTCGTGCTGCTGACGAGCAGGATCGGCGCCCCGCTCTCGGCGGCGAGGCCCGCGGCGGGCATCGCGAGCGCCGGTGGGCCGTTGTCGGCGACGACGACCACCTGACTGGGAGCGACGCCGTGGGCGCGGCTGGCGAGCCGCGCCACTTCGCTGGCCAGCCTGGGTGGTTCGGTGGCCAGGAGCGTCGCGGTGCGGTAGCCGGCCGGCGCGGCGGCGGCGGTTCCGATCCTGATCACCTGCGCACCGCCGCTCGCCGCCCCGGTGGGGTGCATCGCCGCCAGCGCCTGGGAGCTGGCCGCGGGCAGCGTGGAGCCGTCGGTGTACAAAAGGGGCGCGCCCAGCGGCGCGCTGGCCAGCGCCGATGCGGCAAGCGCGGCCGGCCAGTCGTGAACGTCTGCCAACACGACCGCCTGTGGTCGCGTGGCGGCGGTCAGGCCGGGATATACCGCGCGGGCCACCGCCGCCGCGTCGGTCGCCGGGTCGGAGCCGCCGAGGCGGGTGGTGTTCTTCGTCGCCAGACCCCCCGCGCCCTGGCTGCTCAGCGGCGCGATCGCCCCGCTGGACCCGGACTGATAGCTCCCCGCCCCCGACGGCGCGGACTTGCCGCAGCCCGCGAGCGCCGCGCCGGCGAGCAGGGTCGCCAGCAGGCGGGGCGCGGGGGCTTTCATCGCGGGGACACTATCGGGCGGACCAGGGCGGAGCGGCGTTGAGAACAGGCTGCGAAACGGTGCGCATGGCAGCGTGTGCGAAACGATGCGCATGGCAGCGCGCCGGGGATTGCAGGCTCACCCGGGCCGAGATCGCGGTCAAACGGGTCGAAAGCCGCCGATTTGCCGGGAAAGCCCGGCATTTGCGGGATAAAGCTGCGAAATGCGGTGCATCTGGTGCAAGCGTCATTGCAGTTTGCTAGTCTGCCGCCCGAACGCCGAATCCTTGACTAGATGTCAAGGAACGGGGGACCCAGATTGTTGGGGCGAATCACACGGTGCATCCGTGAGAAGCGCAGGCTCTTTCAGCGCTAGCCCGTCAGCTAACCCCGCAGGCCGACGAAAGAGGTTGTGGTTGTGCGGGTGCGAACCCTCAGCAGCGCGGTTTTCTCCAGCTTGACGGTCCTCGCCGTGGCGGCTACGCCCGCTTTGGCCACGCGGACGGGCGGCGTCGCCGCCGTCACCCCGATCCCGCGCGGCGCGACACCTACGACCCCCGCGACGCCGGCTCCCGCGGTGAAAGTGCACACCGACCCCGTCACGGCGAAGACCCCTAACCTCGCCTATACGGGCCCGGTCTACGAGAAGACCGCGACCGGCGCGGTCGTCCCCTACGTGCCGCCGGCGCCGACCGGTACGGTGAACGGCGCGACCGGCGGCAGCCCCGTCGGGGTCGCGGCCGACACCAAGCCCGAGCTGCTCGTCCCCGGCACGATGGCCCGCTACGTGGACGGGCTCGCCGCGGCCCCGATGTCGGTGCCCGCGGCCGTGCAGGAGGTCGTCTGGGCCGGCGACCAGATCATCGGCCTGCCCTACATCTTCGGCGGCGGCCACGCCTCGTTCAACTCGCCCGGGTATGACTGCTCGGGCACCGTCTCCTTCGCGCTGCACGGCGCCAGCCTGCTGACCACGCCCGAGGATTCCTCCGAATTCGAAGTCTGGGGCTCGCACGGCGCCGGGCGCTGGGTCTCGATCTTCTCGAACCCCGGTCACGCTTACATGACCGTCGCGGGGCTGCGCCTGGACACGAGCGCGGCGGATGACCCCAGCAACCAGCAGGGTCCGCGCTGGCGTCCGCTGCGCCCGGGAAACGGCGGCTTCATTGTTCGTCACCCGCTCGGCCTCTGAGCCGGACTGCGTCGGGGTCGGGGATAGAGGTTCCCGCCCCAGCCCCGCCCACCGGTCGTGCCTCGGGTCGGCTACGCTTGGGCTTGGCCCCACCGGGCCCACCGCCCGGATCGAAGAACAGCAATAGGAGGATCAGATGGCCGGTTTGACCGGGCGCATGTCAACCGTCGTGAAGGCGAAGGTCTCGAAACTGCTGGACCGGGCCGAAGACCCCGCCGAGACGCTCGACTACAGCTACCAGAAGCAGGTCGAACAGCTGCAGAACGTGAAGAAGGGCATCGCCGACGTGGTGACGGCCAAGAAGCGCCTGCAGATGCAGGAGACGACGCTCAAGCAGAGCGTGGTCAAGCTCGACACGCAGGCTCGCCAGGCGGTGTCCGGCGGCCAGGAGGATCTGGCGCGCACGGCGCTCGAGCGCAAGAACGTCGCCCAGACCGAGCTGCAGGGACTCGACACGCAGGTCTCCGAACTGGAAGACCAGCAGCAGAAGCTGACCGACTCCGAGCAGAAGCTGCGCGCGAAGATCGAGGCCTTCCGCACCAAGAAGGAGGTCATCAAGGCGCAGTACTCCGCGGCTGAGGCCCAGGTGAAGATCTCCGAGGCGGCCACCGGCGTGGGCGAGCAGATGGCCGACGTCGGGCTGGCGATGCAGCGTGCGGTGGACAAGACCGAAAACATGAAAGCGCGCGCCGACGCCGTGTCCGAGCTTGAAGCTGCCGGGACGTTCGACGACATCACGGCGCTGGGATCGGGTGAAGACGACATCGACCGTCAGCTCAAGCAGCTCTCCAGCCAGCCGGCGGTCGACGAGGAGCTGGCCAAGATGAAGGGCGAACTCGAGATGGGAACCCCACCCACCCCCCCACCCACCCCCGCGCCGCCGGCCGCTCAGATCTCCGAGCAGACCCAGGAGCCCCCGCCCGCGGAGTCAGCGCCCGCGGACGCCGAGCCGGCCGAGGGTGGCCAGGCATGATCGTGCGCGTCTCCACAGAGGGGCAGTATGAGCTGGAGGACGGGGCGCTCGAGCGCATGCATGAGCTCGACAACGCCTGTCAGGCCGCGGTGGAAGCGGGCGAGGGCGAGCGTTTTCACGGCTGCTACGAGAAGCTGCTCGAGCTGATCCGCAGCGAGGGCGAAGAGCTCGAGGACGACGATCTGCGCGGCTCGGATCTGACGCTCCCGCCGCCGGACATCACGCTCGAGGAGGCGCAGAGCGAGTTCTCAGCGCACGGGTTGATTCCGGACTAGAGCGGGATCCCCCAGAGCGGGAACCAGCGCCCCAGCTCGGGCTCGATCGGCAGTTCGGAGGACATCTGGGCCTTGAGCTGCAGCTCGCGCTCGGTCGAGCGTTGATTGGCGCTCGCTGGACCCTCCGGCACAAATGGGTACCAGAAGCCGCGCTTGTAGTTGTAGATGAAGTAGATCGAGCGCTTCTGCGCGTCCACGAACGCGAACACCGCGCACAGCAGACGGTCGCCGTAGCCGGCGGTCTCGATTGAGCCGGAGACGGCGTTGATCCCGACGGCCAGGTCTTCGACGCTCGGCTTACCGGGGGGGTTGTGAAGGACCATCCAGCGGTAGCCGAAGGAGTCGTCCTCGGTGGAGACCGTCGTGGCGCTGTCACCACCCGTCGCCTTGACCACTTCTTCCATTTCGCGCAATGTCGTTTCGAACTCGGCGGTCGCCAAAGCCTGGAAGACGATCGCCGCGGCGCCGGCCGGGTCGATCGAGTGCTCTGACTGCAACGCGATGTAGGCGGTGGAGATCGCGAACAGGCGATCGGGCGCGGGGCCGGCGACCTCGTGGCGACCGGTGAGGATGTCGCGCAGGCCCACGGGCTAGCGTCCTGTCACCGGTATCGGCCCCGCCGGGACGCTGTGCCCCGCCATGCCTACCGGGCGCCCTGCAGCTGGGACTCCAGCCGCTCGAGCGCCGCCAGGCGCTGCTCGAGCGGCGGGTGATCGGCGAAGATGTTCATCAGCGACTTCTTGGTCCTGGCGGGGAGGATGAAGAAGGCGCTCATCCCTTCCGCCTTGCGCAGGTCTTGGCTGGGCACGCGCTCGATCGTGCCGCTGATCTTCAACAGCGCCGAGGCCAGCGCGCTCGGACGCCCGGTCAACACGGCCGAGCCGCGATCGGCGGCGAACTCGCGGTAGCGCGAGAGGGCGCGCAGCAAGAGGAAGGAGAGCGCATAGACGGCGACCGACACGAGCACCACGACGATGATGTCCTCCTCCTCTTCGCTGTTGCCGTAGCCACCGCCGAAGAACAGGGCGAACTGGGCGATCGTCGAGGCCAGCGTGGCGAAGAAGCTCGCGAGCGTCATCACCATCACGTCGCGGTTGATCACATGGGTCAGCTCGTGCGCCATCACGCCTTCGAGCTCGGCCGGCTCCAGCAGCTGCAGGATGCCGCTGGTGGCGCACACGGTCGCGGACTTCTGCGAGCGGCCCATCGCGAAGGCGTTGGGCATCGAGGTCTCCATCACGCAGACACGTGGCTTGGGCAGGTTGGCCTGCACGCACAGCCGCTCGATGATCCCGTGCAGCTCCGGCGCTTCGGCGGGAGAGACCTCTTTGGCGCCGAGCGTGGCCAGCGCGATCTTGTCGGAGGCGAAAAGCTGCGCGACCAGCAGCACGACCGCCACGATCACGATGATGCCCGCGCCGGCTCCGACGGCTACCAGCACGCCGATGAACACGGCGTAGACGAGCCCGAGCAGGAACAGGGTCAGCAGCATCCGCGTCTGCAGGCCGGTGTCTTTGCCGAAGCTCGATCGTTTTGGCGCCATCGGCGTGGATTGTGGCAGAAGCGGATTGGCGCGCCCCTGAGGCGGGCCGTCCGACGCCGTCCCGAGCCGGCAGGCGATAATCATCGACGATGGCCACCGGCACGAGTCTCTCGCACGTATTCCCGCTCGGCAGCAGGCTGAACGAGCGCGGCCGCCTGGAGGTCGGCGGCTGCGACACGATCGAGCTGGCGCGGGAGTTCGGGACCCCCGCCTACGTGGTGGCGGAGGAGGACCTGCATGCGCGGGCTCGCGCCTTCGCGCAGGCCGGCGAGCAGGCCGGGCACGAGGATTTCCATGTGGTGTTCGCCTCCAAGGCGTTCCCCTGCACCGCCGTGCTCGAGGTGTTCGCGCGGGAGGGCCTGTGGTGCGACGTGGCCTCCGGCGGCGAGCTGCACCTGGCGCTTCAGGCGGGCTACGCGCCCGAGCGGATCGTCATGCACGGCAACGCGAAGTCCGCGGCCGAGCTGCGGATGGCGCTCGATGCGCGCGTGGGCCTGATCGTGGTCGATAACTTCGATGAGATCGATCGTCTCGAGCGGTTATCGGAAAAAGCGCAGGACGTGCTGATCCGGGTGACGCCCGATGTGCGGGGCGAGACGCACGAGAAGATCTCCACCGGCCAGGCCGACTCCAAGTTCGGCTTCTCGATGGCGGATGCCCCGGCCGCGATCGAGCGGATCGGGCAGATCGACGGGCTGGCGCTGAAGGGCCTGCACGCCCACATCGGCTCGCAGCTGCTCGACCTGGCGCCCTTTCGCCGCGAGGTGGCGGAGCTGGCAAAGCTCGGATCGGAGACCCACCCGCCCGGCGGGTTCTCGATCTATGACCTCGGCGGTGGCCTCGGGGTCGCCTACACCGAGACCCAGCCGCGCCCGCCCGCGATCGACGAGTACGTGGGGACGCTCGTGCGCGCCGCCCAGGAGCACGGCATGGGTCTTCCCGGTCGGCGCCTGTTGATCGAGCCCGGCCGGGCGCTCGTCGCCAACGCGGGGGTGACCCTGTACACCGTGGAGAGCGTCAAGCGCAACGTCTCCACCTGGGTCGGCTGCGACGGCGGGATGTCCGACAACCTGCGCCCGATGCTCTACGGCGCCTCCTACGAAGCCCACGTGGCCGATCGCTTTGGCGGCGCCACCCCGTGCGTGCTCGCGGGCAAGCACTGCGAGTCGGGCGACGTGATCGTCCGCGACGCGCTGCTCGACGACCCGCGCCCCGGCGACGTGATCGTGACGCCGGCGACCGGCGCGTATGGCTTTGCGATGGCCTCCAACTACAACGGCGTTCCCCGCCCGCCGGTCGTTTTCTGCCGCGACGGCGAGGCGCGTGTGGTCGTGCGGCGCGAGAGCTTCGAGGATCTGACGGCGCGCGATGTCCGCTAGCGGCGCCACACCACCGGCTGGGATGGGGGCCGGGGTGGGGGCTGGGGTGAAGGACGCCACGCCGGCCCCGGGCGGCGGCGGCGCCGCGCCGTTTCGGGTCGGCCTGCTCGGCCACGGCACGGTCGGCTCGGCGTTCGCTTCGCTGCTGGAGGAGCGGGCCGGCGAGATCGAGCGCTTCAACGGCCGCGCCCCGATGATCGCCGGCGTGCTGACGCGCACGCGGGGCGACTTCGATGAGATCCTCGCGGGCGCGGAGTTGATCGTCGAGGTGATGGGGGGGATCGAACCGGCGCGCGAGCACCTGCTGGCGGCGATGCGCGCCGGCAGGGACGTGGTCAGCGCGAACAAGCAGCTGCTCTCCCAGCATGGCGAGGAGCTGTTCGCGGTTGCTCGCGAGCACGGCGTGCTGCTGCGCTTCGAGGCGGCGGTGGCGGGAGCGGTGCCGGTGGTGCGGCTGCTCGAGGAGTCGCTGGCCGCGACGCCGATCGAGCGCATCCACGGGATCGTCAACGGCACGACCAACTTCATCCTCTCGGAGATGGCCAAAGGCAGCTCCTACGCGCAGGCGCTCGCCGAGGCCCAGCGCCTTGGCTATGCCGAGGCGGATCCCAGCGACGACGTCTCAGGCCGCGACGCGGCGGCGAAGATGGCGATCCTCGCGCGCCTGGCGTTCGGCGCGCCGGTGCACCTGGACGACGTTCCCTACGAGGGCATCGAGCATCTGCAGTCAGACGATCTGGAGTACGCCCGCGAGCTGGGTCTCGGCCTGAAGCTGATCGGCACCGCCGAGCGTCGCGACGACGGCCTGTCGGTGCGGGTCTATCCCGCGTTCCTCTACGCCGGGCATCCGCTCTCCTCGGTCTCGGGGCCGTTCAACGCGGTCACGGTCGAATCGGAGGCGATCACCGAGATCACGATGTCCGGCCCGGGCGCCGGCGGCCGGCAGACCGCGAGCGCGGTCTTGGGTGACGTGGTGAGCGTGATGACCGGCGGCGCGCGACCGCCCGCCCCGCCGCTCGAGCTGCGCCTGCTCGAGGATGTCCCGAGCGCCTTCTACCTGCACCTAGAGGTGGCCGACCGCTCGGGCGTGCTCGCGACCGTGACCCAGGTGCTCGGCGAGCAGGAGGTCTCGATCAAGTCGGTGCTCCAACGCGGGCTGGGGGAGAATGCGCGGCTGGTGATGGTCACCCACCAGGTGGCCGAATCGCGCCTGCGCGCGGCGCTCGCGCGGCTGGAGGAGTTCGACTTCTTACGCTCGACCCCCCGCACCATTCGAGTTATCGAAGAGGAGTTCGGATGACCGTGCCGCAGGAGTTGGGATGAGAAAGGAGCTCGTATGAATCAGGCGATCGTGAAGGTTCCCCGGGTGGAGGGCATCCCGCCGACCGGCGCCCATGTGCCGCTGATCGAGCGCTACCGCGAGCGGCTCCCGTTCGAGCTGGGCGATCCGTTGGTCAGCTTGCAGGAGGGCTCGACGCCGCTGCTGCGCGCGCCGGTGCTCTCGGAGCTGGTGGGCGCGACGGTGCGTCTGAAGCTCGAGGGCGCCAATCCAACCGGCTCGTTCAAGGACAGAGGGATGACGTGCGCGGTCTCCGCGGCCGTGCGTGACGGCGCGAAGGCGGTGATCTGCGCATCCACCGGCAACACGGCCGCGAGCGCGGCCGCGTACGCCGCGCGCGCGGGCATCACCTGCGCGGTGATCGTCCCCGAGGGGAAGATCGCGCAGGGCAAGATGGCGCAGACGCTCGTCCATGGCGCGCGCGTGATATCGCTCGCGGGCAACTTCGACCAGGCGCTCACGCTCGTGCGCGAGCTCACCGCCACGCACCCGATCGCGCTCGTCAACTCTGTCAACGAGTTTCGGATCGAAGGCCAGAAGACCGCGGCCTTCGAGATCCACGAGGGCCTCGAAGGCGCCCTCGAAGCGTTGTTCATTCCCGTCGGCAACGCCGGCAACATAACCTCCTACTGGCGCGGGTTCCGCGAGCTGGGCGCGGCGCCGAAGATGTTCGGCTTCCAGGCCGCCGGCGCGGCGCCGCTGGTGGAGGGCAAAGTGATCGAGCACCCCGAAACCGTGGCGAGCGCGATCAGGATCGGCAACCCGGTCCGCTGGGAGGACGCGATGGCCGCGGCGACGGACTCGCGCGGCTCGATCAGGGTGGTGAGCGACGAGGAGATCCTCGCGGCCTACCGGCTGCTCGCGTCGAAGGAAGGCATGTTCTGCGAGCCGGCCTCGGCGGCGTCTGTCGCGGGGCTGCTCAAGTACGGCGCCGACGGCGCCGAGCAGGTCGCCTGCGTATTGACCGGCCGCGGCCTGAAGGACCCCGAGACGGCGATCGCCAACAACGACGGCAAGGTGATCCACTGCGCCGCCGAGCTGGGACCGATCGAGGAAGCGGTGCTTGGTGACCCGTAGGCGCGTGGTGCGCGCGCCGGCCTCCTCGGCCAACCTCGGTCCGGGCTTTGACTGCATGGCGAGCGCCTTGGCGCTGCATCTGGAGCTCGAGGTCGAGGAGACCGGCGAGTTCGCGATCGAGACGGACCTGGCGGTTGCGCGCGGGCGCGAGAACCTCTGCGTGCGGGCCTTCGAGCGACTGCACTGCGCGGACGGCTTCACCTTCAGGATCCGCTCGCGGATCCCGCTCGCGGGTGGCCTCGGCTCGAGCGCCGCGGCGATCGTCGCGGGGCTGATGGCGGCCGACCACCTATTCGAGCTGGACGCCGATCTGCTGGAGCTGGCGAGTGAGCTCGAGGGTCACCCCGACAACGTCGCGGCGGCGTTGCGGGGCGGGTTCGTCGTCTGCGCCGACGGCGAGGCGGTGCGCTTCGACCCGCCGACGGGTCTGGAGGCGCTGGCGGTCGTGCCCGATCGAGCGGTGCGCACCAGCGCCGCGCGCGCGGCGCTGCCGGCGGCGGTCCCGCTCGAGGAGGCCGTGTTCAACGTCGCCCACGCCGCGCTGCTCACGCTCGGCCTCGCCAGGGGCGACTGGGATCTGCTCGCGCGCGGTCTGCAGGACCGCCTGCACGAGGGACGGCGCGCGAGCCTCTTCCCCCGCTCCTACGAGCTGGCCACGCGTGCGCGCGAGCTGGGCGCGCTCGGCGCCACGATCTCCGGCGCGGGCCCGACGGTGCTCGTGTGGTGCTTCTACGAGCAGACCGGCGCGGTGGTCGAGGCGCTGCGCCCGGAGATCGAGGGCTGGGCGACGCTCCTGCGCACGCCGTTCGAGCCCCAGGGCGCTTACGTGAGCGAGCTGTAGCGCAGGCGGTTGGCGCGGTCGGCTGGCGCAGTCGGGTTAGCGCAGGCGGGCGAGCTGCTTGCGCGCGTGCTCGAGCCCCGACAGCCGCTCGAGCACTTCGTCGGCGAGCGCCAGGTAGTCGGTGCCGAGGTCGGGGCGGTGGTCGAGGATCGACTTCGCGCGCTCGGCCGACTCGGCGTAGGCGATCGAGGAGCGCACGACGGTGGCGAACACCTGCTCGCCGAAGCGCTCCTTCAGCGAGACGAGCGCCTCACGCGAGTGCACGGTGCGCATGTCCGCGAGGTTCAGCAGCACGCCCAGCAGCTCGAGCTCGGGGTTGAGGCTCTCGCGCGCGAGCTCGACCACCTCCATCGCCTGCTCGACCCCCTGCAGCGCGAAATACTGGGCCTCGGCGGTCACGAGCGCGCGATCGGCGGCCACGAGCGCGTTGACCGTGAGCAGCCCGAGCGAGGGCGGGCAGTCGATCAGGATCACCTCGTACTCGTCGGGCGCCTGCGCGAGCGCGCGCCGCAGGGTCATCTCCCGGCCCATCTTTCCGCCCAACATCAACTCGGCCTCCGCGAGGCTCAGGTTGGCGGGGATCAGGTCCTCGTGGATCGCCTCGGCCGCGGTCGCGCGCCCTGACAGCACGTCGGCGATCGTCGGCTCGACATCCGGTGGCAGGTCGAAGTAGTCGGACAGGTTGCCCTGCGGGTCGAGGTCGACGGTCAGCGTTCTCACGCCCGCCCGGCGCAGCGCGTCGGCGAGCGTCCGCACGGCTGTCGTCTTGCCGGTGCCCCCCTTCTGCGAGAGCACGGCGATCGTGTGGGTCCGCGCCATTTGGAGGCGATACTACGCGGCACATCCTCGCTATGCGTCTGGCCCGGACGGCACGCCGAGCGGCTGTACGCCCCTCGCTATGCGCCTGGCTCGAACGGCACGCTGAGCGGCGGCACGCCCCTCGCTATGCGTCTGGCGCGGAGGGCACGCTGAGGAAGCTCAGCCGGTAGCGCCCGACGAGGATCTCATCGCCGTCCTTCAATGCTCTCCCCTCGATCCGCGCGCCGTTCACGAACACGCCGTTCAGGCTGCGGTCGTCGAGCACTCTGACGCCGTCGGGCTGGCGCACGATCAGCGCATGTCGGCGCGAGACGGTCGTGTCGTCGAAGCGCACGTCGGCCGCGAGCGAGCGTCCGATCCGCGTCCACTCGCGCGTGAGCGCCACCGTGCGCCACTCGCCGCTCTCCTCGTACACGAGATACTCGCCCGGTCTTTCGACCTGCTCTCTGGCCGCGAGGAGCATCGCGTCGCGCTTGAGCTCGGGGATCGCGCCCGGCAGGCGATGGGCGGTCAGCGTGTCCTCGTCTTGGTTGCGGACGCCCCCCACCGGCCGGTCGTCGCGCTCCGAGTCCCAGCCAACCCGTCGACCGGTGGGCATCTCCTCGCGTCTGGAGCGCTCCTCCTCCAGCCGCCCGGCCCTGAACAGCGAGGCGCGGGCAAAGTCCTCTCCGCCGCAGCGGGGACAGTCTGAGAGCGTGTCCGAGCCGAGGAGCGTCAGCACGTAATCGCAGTGCCGGCAGCGAAAGGAGCCCGCTCCGGTGATCGTCCCCGATGAAAGTGTCTCCATCTCGACTCCTCCTTCTCTGCTCAGCAGTCATCCTACCCCACCCGTCCTGACCCACCCACTACCCGTCATGCGACTGCCGCAAACTGGCAGGAGTCCGACCGCCCCAAAACGGCAGGAGCCGAGCGCTCGACGGCGAATCCTTCAGACCATGGCTACTCCCGAGCGGCATGTCGAGCAACTCGAGCGCGTCCTCTTGCGTCGCAGCGTCGGCGCCCTGGAGGCCGACAGGCATCGCTGCACCGACTGCGGGCGCACCCCCCTCACGGGCGAGCACGTCCACTTGTATGGAAGCCCGCCCGCCCCCGCGCAGGGCATCGTCTGCGAGCTCTGTCGACCGCTGCGCCGCGGGGCCCCGGTGGCGAGCGAGATCGTGCGCCATTCGGAGCATGGTCACACCGTGCGCCTGACCGCCCGCGCCGCCTAGCGCCTGAACCGCCTGGCGCCCGCGCTGGCTGGCGCCTGAGCCGCCCAGCGGCGTTCGCGCCGCGCGGGCTTTAGACTGGCCCTCGCCGTGGACCCCGTGACCGTGTCGATCATCGTTGATGCCCCGCGCGAGCGGGTCTTCGACTACCTGCAGGACATCGCCAACCACTCCGAGTTCACCGACCACTACCTCGTCGACTGGCATCTCACGCGGATCGACTCCGTCGGGCGCGGGGCGGGAGCGCGCTTTCGCGTGAAGGCGCCGGGTAACCGCTTCAGCTGGGGCGACGTCACGTTCGTCGAGGTCGACGCTCCCCACCGGATCGTCGAGGCCGGCCGCACGGGCAAGAACAACCGCATCCGCACGCTCGGCGTCTACGAGCTTGCGCCCGGCGCCGGCGGCACGACGCGCGTGCGCTTCACGCTGGAGACCGTCCCCGCGACGCTGGCCGATCGCCTGGTCGAGGGTTTCGGCGCGCGCGGCTGGACGAGGCGCAAGAACGCGCGCGCGATGCGCCGGCTGCGCTCGATCCTCGAGTCGGACGTCGGCCGCGGGCCGCGCGTCACGGTCGCCGGCGGATAAACTGCCGCCCCGCATGTCCAGCCTTCCGCGCAAGCCCCTCCTCGCCATCCTCACCCTGCTCGCGGCGCTCGCGCTCGGCGCCTGCGGGAACGCCGACACGAGGGTCACCACCGGCACCTACGCCGGGGAGTCGGGCCAGAACGCCCCCTACCTGAACGTCGGTCCGCTTATCTACGAGGTGCAGCTCTCGCGCCAGCTCAACCCCGCCAACATCGAAGACGCCGCCTACCTGCGGGGGCTGACGCCGATCGAGCGCCGGCTTGCCCCGGGGCAGCAGTGGTTCGCGGTGTTCATGCAGGTCTACAACCACTCCTCGATCCCGCTGCCGGCGGCGACCAACCTGACGATTAGCGACACGCAGAACAACGTCTACGAACCAATCGTGCCGGACGCCACCAACGAATTCGCCTATCGCGGTGGCCTCGTCCCGGCCAAGGACCAGCTGCCGCTCCCGGAATCGGTCGCCAACGCGGGCGCCACCCAGGGCGCCCTGCTGCTCTACAAGATCCAGATCGTCTCGCTCGACAATCGCCCGCTCGAGCTCAAGATCGTCGACCCGAATCACCCGGCACAAACAGCCTCAGCCGAGCTCGACGTCTGACGGCCTCGTCAGTGGGTGGCTGAGAGTCCCGCTTCGAGCACCTGGCGGGCCACGGGCGCGGCGGTGGCTCCGCCGGCGCCGTCCTGGACGAGCAGCACGCCGACGACGATCCGCGGCTGGAGCGCGGGGGCGAACGCCGCGAACCAGGCGTCGGTGTTGCGCGCTTCGTTCTGAGCTGACCCACAGTCTTCCGAGCCGGACTTTTCCGAGCTCGCTGCTTGCGAGCTCGATTCCGTTTCCGAGCCGGCCGGGCAGCTGCTGATCGTCTTCAGTTCGGCGGTGCCAGTCTTGCCGGCGACCGTCACCCCCGGGATCGCGGCGGAGGTCCCCGTGCCGGAGCGCACCACGCCGATCATCAGGCGCCGCACGGTGCGCGCCACCGCGGCGCTGGTCGCCGTCACCCGCGGGGATCTGCCCGGGTCGACGGCGAAGGTCGGCTGGGGCCGTCGCCCGCCGTCGGCGATCGTGGCGGCCACGGTGGCCATCTGCAGGGCGCTTGCCTGTACCTGGCCTTGGCCGATCGCGGTCGAGCCGATGTCGAGTTCGCCCTGAATCTGGGCGGCTGCGGGCAGCGTGCTTTCGATCGCGCCCGGCACCCCGGGGGAGTGGTTGAAGCCGTACCGTTCGGCCATCGCCACCAGACGCGTCGCGCCGAGCTTGACCCCGAGCGGCGCGAACACCGAGTTGCAGGAGACCGCGAAGGCGAGTTCCAGCGAGCCGCCGCATTCCTCGCCGTTGGCGTTGTTCAGCTTCACCCCGTCGAGCGTGGCGTGGGTCGCATAGGGGAAGACGCTGTGCGGGCTTGCGATCCCGGCCTGCAGCACTCCGCTGAGCGTGATCATCTTGAAGGTCGAGCCCGGCGGCTGGAGGTCGTCGAGCCCGATCCCCGCGACGGCGAGGATCTGCCCGGTGGCGGGCGCCAGCGCGACGATCCCGCCGAGCTGACCGCCGAGCGCGGTCACCGCGGCGCGCTGGATCGCCGGGGAGATGGTCGTGCGCACGGCGCTCGCCGCCCTGGATGTCGCGGAGGCGAGCACGCGCGTGGTTTGACCGGACTGCGCGTCGATGGCAAGCAGCTCGCCGCCGGGGCTGCCGCGCAGGCTCGAGTCCAGCGCCAGCTCCAGTCCGCTCACGCCGACGATCGCGTCCGTCGGCACGCCTTCGGCTTCGAGCACGCGCCGGTGGACGGCGGGGACCGGCCCGACGGCGCCGACCACGGCGCTCGCGAGCGAGCCGAGTGGCGAGGAGCGCTGGCCGGCTTCGAGCGCCGCGCCCGCGGCCAGGACCGACCCGTCACGGGCCAGCAGCGTGGCGCGACGGGGCAGCGTCGTGTGGCGGCTCAGCCGCTCTCCGGGTCGCAGGCCGGGGAAGGCGAGCGAGCGCGACCAGGCGATCCTCGTGCCGGAGCCGCTGCCCTGCAGCGGCAGCGTGAAGTCGCTCGAGAGCGTTCCGAACAGGCGCGTGTGCACGCGCACGGGCACCTCGACCCCGCCGCGAGCATCGCGGGGCTTGCCGCTCACGCGCATGCCGGTTGCGGTCGCGGTGGTGAGCGCGCCCTGGTAGATGTCCGCGAACTCGCTCGGCGTCAGCCCGCGCCGAGAACGGGCGTCGATGTCGGCGTACATGCTCGCGTAGTCGCGCTCGGCCCATGCGGCGGTGAACCGTGCGGCGAGCGCGTGCGCGTAGGAGGGGGAGTGATTCGCGCCGACGATCGCGCCGATCGCGAAAGCCACGCCCGCGAGAGCGAGCACCGGGCGGGCACGTCGCATACGCCGGCTCTGGTTCTCAGTCAAGGAGCGATAGAACATGGCGGGTGACTGAGCTCGACTGGATCATCGTTGCGTTCGCGGCCGTTCTGGCCGGGTTCGGCTTCCGGCGGGGCTTCATCGTCGGCGTGCTCTCCTTCGGAGGATTCGCACTTGGTGCATTCCTCGGAACTCGTCTGGGTCCTCTTCTGCTGCCACGAGGATCCTCCTCGCCCTATGCCCCCGCCTTCGGCCTGCTCGGCGCGCTGCTCGGCGGCGCGATCCTCGCGAGCGGGCTGGAGGGTCTGGGGTTCAAACTGCGCCGCGCGCTCTTTCTCCCGGGCATCGGCCTGCTCGACGGCCTGCTCGGTGCGGCGCTCGGTGCGGCGCTGGGTCTGGGCATCGTGTGGATCCTCGCAGCCGTCGCGGCGCAGGCACCGGGCCAGACGCAGCTGCGTGCGGACATCCAGCGCTCGTCCGTCCTGCGCGAGCTCAACCAGCTGCTACCGCCGACGGGCTCGATCCTGGACGCGCTCGCGCGGCTGGATCCGCTGCCGTCGATCGCCGGCCCCTCGCCCGATGTCGCCGCCCCCCAGCCCCGGATCGCGCGCACGCCGCAGGTGCGAGCGGCCTCGCGCAGCGTGGTGCGTGTGCTCGGGACCGCCTGCGGGCTGGCGATCGAGGGCTCGGGCTGGGTGGTGCAGCCGGGCGTGGTGGTGACCAACGCGCACGTCGTCGCGGGCGAGCAGGACACGGCCGTGGAGGTGGCCGGCCGCTCGCCGAGCCTGCCCGCCCAGGCGATCATGTTTGACCCGACCGACGACATCGCGATGCTGCGCATCCCCGACCTCAACCTGCCCGCCCTGAGCCTGATCGCGAATCCGGCTTCGGGCACCGCCGGGGCGATTCTCGGCTATCCCGAGGATGGCCCCTTCGACGTGCAGCCGGGGCGGATCGGGCGCACGCAGACGGTGATCACCCAGAATGCCTACGGCCAGGGCCCGGTCTCGCGGCTGCTGACCCCGTTGCGCGGCCTGGTGCGGCCGGGCAACTCCGGCGGTCCCCTCCTCGACGGCGACGGGCACGTGCTGACGACGGTGTTCGCGAGCACCGTCGGCGGTGGGTCCGAGGGCGGCTATGGGGTGGCCAACGCGACGGTCGCCCACCTGCTCACCAAAGCGGATGCGATCGGCCCGGACGCTCAGGTGAGCACGGGGTCTTGCACGGCGGGTTGACTCAGGCGGTGGGGCGATAGGCGGTGGGGCGATTCAGCGGGCGATTCAGGTGCTCCAGGTCTGCCCGGTCGCCTGCTCCAGCGAGCGCTCAGGCGCGCCGCGCCGGCGGCGGAGCTCGTTCTGGGCGGCGAGCAGCTGATCGATTTCGTCGGAGTGGAGCCTGGCTTCGGTCTCCGGGGAGCGGGTGGGCTTCCAGTCGAGCACGTCGGCGTCGTGATCGCGATACGGGTAGCCGGCGTCGTGATCGCGATACAGGTACCCCACGATCAGCGCCAAAGTGAGGATCAGGAGCGGCACGCCGAGTACCATCGCAAGGAAATAGGCGCCTGCCATCTAGGCTCCCGCGGGCGCGGGCCGTGGCTTGGGCACGGGTCGTGGCTTGGCGCGCGCGCGAGCACTCGGAGACCGGCCGGCGCCCTTGCTCGTCGCGGCGACTTGTCGCTCCTGCCGGCGCTCGGTCGCGCTCGGCGTCCCGCTTGGCCCCGCGCCCGGCGTGTCTGCACGCCCGAGCGCGTCGATCGCGGTCTGGACGGCGGTCAGCCGCCGCACCAAGGATGTGCGCACCTGCTCCAGCTCGCCGGCGCCGAGCAGCCGCGGGCTGGATCCCGCACGGAGCGCGGGGGATGCGGGCACGAGGTCGGCGGGCACGAGGCCGGGATGCCCGGCTTCGAGCTCCCCGAGCGTCCGCTCGAGTCCGGCGATCTGGATGCGCAGCAGGCGCCGGCGCTCGGCCGCCTCGTCGAGAGGCCTGGCAGGGGGCTCGCCGGCCACATAGAGGGCGGCGGCGACCTCGCGCGGATCGACCCCGGTCGCGTGCGCCTCGCGCGCGGCGTCGGCCGCGATCGTGCCCACGGCAGAGGGCCTGTGCCGGGTGGAGGCGACGAACGTGCCGCTGCCCTGCTGACTGTCGATCAGGCCCTCGTGCTCAAGGCGCTGGTAGACGGCGCGGACGGTGTTCACGTTGACGCCGATCGCCTCGGCCAGGTCGCGTAGCCCGGGGAGGCGCTGGCTGGGCTTGAACCTGCCGTCGCGGATCCGCGTGCGCAGCGCCCAGGCGAGCTGCACCCCGATCGGAACCTCGGCATCGCGATCGATCTCGACGTGGAAATCGACGGCCGGCCCGATCGCCTCGGACAGATCGTCTGCCGGCCGCGGGTTGTTCGTCGACTGCATGCTTTTCGCAGGTCGCTCGATCATGCCCTCAACGTTAGCGCTCACGCGAGCAGATTTACAGTGTGCTGGTGAACTAGTACACTATGGCTGTGGCCCGACCCCAGCTCGGCAGCGGAGGTTTCGTCGGCGATCTCGCCCAGCGGACGTTTCTCCCGGCGAGGAACCTGATGGAGGAAGTCGGGGACATGATGCTGTTGACGGGCAAAACGATCTCCTCGGCGCTGTCGCCGCCGTATCCGTATGGCGGTGAGTTCATCTGGCAGTTTCTGTTCGCGCTGCGGTTGTGCTGGTTTCCGCTGCTGGTATCGACCGTGGCGCTCAACTACGGACCGGCTGGGCTCGAGGCGGCGAACTTTTTGACGCTGATCGGCGGGCTGGACCGGCTCGGGGGATTCTTCGTGCTCGCGGCGATCCGTCTGATCGCACCGCTGGTCACCGCCACGGTGCTCGCGGGCGTGGCGGGCACCGCGATCACAGCTGACCTGGGGGCACGCAAGATCCGCGAGGAGCTTGACGCGCTGCAGGTGTTGGGGGTGGACCCGGTCAAGAATCTGGTGGTGCCGCGCTTCTTGGCGCTGATGATCGTGACGGGCCTGTTCAACATCTATGCGCTGCTGTTCGGGATCTTTGGCGGCATCATCACGGCGGTCACCAAGGGCCAGCCGCTGGGGCCGTTCTGGACGACGCTGTTCGCGAACGTGTCGACCACCGACCTGTGGGGCTCGGTGCTGAAGACCGTGATGTTCGGGGCGATCATCGCGATCGTCTGCTGTTACAAGGGCATGTCCGCCTCGGGCGGCGCCGAGGGAGTCGGTCGCGCCGTCAACCAGGCGGTCGTGATCGCGTTTCTGGCGATCTTCTCGTTCAACTACGTCTTCGAACAGACGCTGCTCGCCACCCACCCCCAGCTGTTGATCATCAAATGAGCGAGCTGCTGGTGATGCCGCGCGAATGGATCTCGGCCCTGGGCGAGATCGGCCGGTTCACCACTCGTGTCATGCGCCAGGTTTACGGGCTGGGGGTGCTGCGCTTCTTCGGCGAGACGCTGCGCCAGTCGGGCATCCTGATCGTCTCCTCGACAGCGGTGATCTGCGCCACGGTGTTCATCTTCGGGCTCTCCTGTGGCATCGAGGGCGCGTACTTCACCCAGGCTCAGGGCGCGCCGTCGTTCGCGGGCGTATTCACGGCGTGGTGCAACCTGCGCGAGGCCGCCCCGCTGGTGTTCGGCTACATCATGGCGGCGAAGGTCGGCACGGGGATCGTCGCGGAGATCGGCGCGATGCGGATCTCCGATGAGATTGACGCGCTGGAGGTGATGGGCGTCGATTCGCTGATGTTCCTGTGCGCGACGCGCCTGCTCGCCGCCTGGATCGTGCTGCCGTTCATGTACATCGTCGCGCTCGGATCGGCCTTTCTCGCCTCGTACATCGCGGTCGTGCACCAGGTCTCCTCGGTATCCCCGGGCGGGTACCTGCTGATCTTCTGGCAGTACCAGAACCCGCCGGACTTCTTGTTCAGCATGGCGAAGGCGATGTTCATGGCGACCGGGGTGGTGCTCGTGGGGTGCTACTACGGCTATAACGCCGGCGGCGGCCCGGTGGGGGTGGGCAGGGCGACGGCCAAGTCGATGGTGCTCAACCTGGTGCTCGTGAACCTGATCGGCATGTTCGGCACGCAGATCTTCTGGGGCTCCAGCGCGCGAGCGCCGATCGGGGGCTGAGGATGGCGCCGAGCGGCGTGCGCGACCCGCTACGCGATCCGGTGCGAGACGAGGTGCGCGACCCGGTCCACGACCCGGTCTACGATCCGGTCGATGATCCCTCGCCGCGCCCAGCCGCTACGCTGGGCGCCATGTCGAAGACCCTGGTGATCGCCGAGAAGCCCTCCGTGGGGCAGGATCTGGCGCGCGTGTTGAAGGGGCCGTTCCAGAAGCAGGAGGGTTGGCTGGAGGGACCGGACCATGTGGTGACGTGGGCGGTGGGCCACCTGGTGCAGCTCGCCGACCCGGACGAGTACGACCCGAAATTCAAGCGCTGGCGGATGCCCGACCTGCCGATCGTGCCCGACAAGTTCAAGCTGGTGGTGCGCGACGAGCGCTCGCGCAAGCAGATGACGGTCGTCACCAAACAGCTCGGCCGGGAGGACGTCGAGGAGGTCGTGAACGCCTGCGACGCCGGCCGTGAGGGGGAGCTGATCTTCGCCTATCTGTTCGAGAAGGCGAACGCGAAAAAGCCGGTGAAAAGGCTGTGGCTGAACTCGATGACGACCGCGGCGATGAAGGAGGCGTTCAAGACGCTGCGCCCGGCGGCGGAGTTCGCGAAGCTCGAGCAGGCGGCGCGCTCGCGCTCGGAGGCCGACTGGATCGTGGGGATGAACGCCACGCGCGCGGCGACGATCTGTCTGCGCAGCTCGTTCGACGGCGCGGTGTCGCTCGGCCGCGTGCAGACGCCGACGCTGGCGATCATCACCCGCCGCGAGGAGGAAATCAGGGCGTTCACGCCCGAGCCGTACTGGCTGGTGGACGCGACCTTCGTGGCCGGGCCGCTCGCGCAGGCGCGGGAGAGCGGCGAGGGGTCGGAGGCCAACGGCGCTCAGGCGCAGGACGACGCCGGCGAGGCGAATGGGCAGCGGAGCTATCAGGGTCGCTTCCACGCGGGGACCAAGCCGCGGATCGCGAGCGAGGCGGAGGCGGTCGCGATCGTCGAGGCGTGCGAGGGCAAGCAGGGGAAGATCACGAAGCTGGAGAAGAAAAAGCAGAAAGAGCGCGCGCCGATGCTGTACGACCTGACGACGCTGCAGCGCGAGGCGAACACCCGTTACGGCTTCTCGGCCCGACGCACGCTCGCGGCGGCCCAGCGGCTGTACGAGGAGCACAAGGCGCTCACATATCCCCGCACCAACTCGCGCTATCTGACGACCGACATGATCGAGGAGATCAAGCCGATCGCCGAGCTGGTGGGTGCCAAGGCCGAGTACGCGAAGGCCGCTGAATACGTGACTGGACTGGAGAAGCTGCCGCTGGAGCGGGTGGTGAACAACGCGAAGGTGACCGATCACCACGCGATCATCCCGACCCGCTCCGAGCACGCGGTCGATCGCATGGGCAGCGACGACAAACGCATCTACGACATGGCGGCGCGGCGCTTCCTGGCGGTCTTTCACCCGGAAGCCGAATTCGAGAACACGAAAATTGAGACGACGGTGCCGGCCGGCCCGGAGGAGAAGGACGGCGGGTATGTGTTCCGCACGCGCGGCAAGCTGCTGCTGGTGCCCGGTTGGCGCGGGGTCTACGGCGAGGCGGGAGCCGATGCGGCGAAACCCGAAAAAGAGGGTCGCGGCGACGAGGACGAGGGCGCCAACCAGCAGCTGCCGCGGCTGGAGCAGGGCGAGGAGGCGCAGACGCGCGAGATCAAGAGCGCGCGCAAGGAAACCAAACCGCCCCGGCGCTACAGCGACGCTTCGCTGCTCGGCGCGATGGAGACGGCGGGCAAGCTCGTCGATGACGAGGAGATGCGCGAGGCGATGAAGGACTCGGGCATCGGCACGCCGGCCACGCGCGCGGCGATCATCGAGCGGCTGATCCAGGTCGGGTATGTCGAGCGCGAGGGGCGCTCGCTGATGGCGAGCGAGAAGGGCTTGAACGTGATCAGGCTGCTGAGCGATCACGCGCTCACCTCGCCCGACCTGACGGGCGACTGGGAGAACCGGCTCGGCAAGATCGAGCGCGGGGAGGACTCCAGGGAGAAGTTCATGGGCGACATCGCAGGCTTCGCGCAGGAGACTGTGAAAGAGCTCGACGAGAAGTTGAAAGACGTGCGCATCCCCCGCGCGCAGCTCGGACCGTGCCCGATCTGCGGGCACGAGATCATCGAGAACCGCAAGGGCTTCTCCTGCTGGCAGCGCAACGACCACGGCTGCGGGTTTGTGATCTGGAAGGGCAAAGCGGGCAAGCAGCTGCCGATCGCGATCGCCAAGGAATTGATCAAGACCGGATACACCGCACGCGCGGTGCCGGGCTTCAAAGGGCGCAGCGGACGCAGTTTCCGCGCCCACCTGGCGATGAGCCAGACCGAGGACGGCAAATGGCGGGTCGAGTTCAACGAGGAGTGGGCGAAGGAGGGCGCAAAGCCGCCGGAGGCCGAGACGGATGAGACGGCCGAGGCCGACGGCACAGCCACAGCCACAGCCGCGGTGTCGGCCGTGAGCGCCGCGTAGAGCTGGATCGCGCTTTTTGGGAGACGCGGTCGCGCGTCAGCCGAAGAGACCGTAGTGAAGCCGGTCTCCACACCTGCTGTCGCCGAGTAGGCGCAACGACCGGGACTGAGCGGGGCCGGATCGAGCGTCCGGGCAAGCGTGTCAGGCGGGATCGAACGTTCGGGCAAGCGTGTCGGGCGAGTACGTAAGGATGAGGCGTAGTGCCGATCACGCTGATCACAGGGCCCGCGAACGCGGGGAAGGCCCGCGAGGTGATGGACGCCGTGCGCAGGCACGTGGCCCACGGCGAGCAGCCGCTGCTGGTCGTGCCGACGCGCGCGGATGGGGATCGGTATCGGCGCGAGCTGGCGCAGGCGGGGGTCGTCGCTGGGGCGCGCGTGGAGCGCTTCGAGGGGCTGATCGGGGAGGCGGTAGGTCGTGCGGGGGGAGGCTTGCCGGCGCTGAGCGGGGTGGCTCGCGAACGGGTGCTGGCGTCGCTGCTCGCGCGGAGCACCCCGGGATACGTGCGCGCGCTTGCGGGCGTTGTGGCCGAGCTGGAGGTGCAGCGTGTGACCCCCGCGCGATTGCAGGCGGCGGCGGGGAAGTGGGCGGCCGCGGACGGGGCGCGCGCGGCGGGGGGCGTCGAGGATCTGGGCAGGCTGTTTGGGGAGTACCGGCGCGCGTTGCAGCGGCTCGGACACACAGATCGTGAGCGGCGCGCGACGCAGGCGCTCGATGCGCTGCGGCGCGAGCCGGCGCTGTGGGGCGGAACGCCGGTGTTGATGTATGGGTTCGACGATTTCGACGGGCTGCAGCTCGATGCGATCGAGACGCTCGGTGTGGTCGTGGGCGCATCGGTGACGGTGTCGCTGGCGTATGAGCCCGGGCGGACGGCGTTCGCGGGGCGCGCCGGCACGTTTGAGACGCTTGCGCCGCTGGCCACGGAGCACCGGCGGCTACAGGCGTGCGAGGAGTACTACGCGCCGGCGGCGCGCGTGGCGCTGCACCATCTGGAGCGCTCGCTGTTCGAGCCGGGCGCCGCGCGGGTAAACGTGGCCGGGGCGGTGCGACTGCTGGAGGGCGGGGGCGAGCGCGCCGAGCTCGAGCTGGTGGCGGGCGAAATCCGGGCGCTGCTCGACGAGGGGATGAAACATGAGGAGATCGCGGTGGTGCACCGCATGCCGAGTGTGGTGGCTGACCTGCTCGGGGAGGTGTTCGACGCGCAGGGCATTCCCCACGCCCTGGAGCGACGGGTGTCCTTCGCCGACACCGCCACGGGCGGGGCGCTGGTGGGGGCATTGCGCTGCGCGACCGACGACGGCGAGCTGGGCGACCTGCTGGCCTGGCTGCGGGCTCCGGGCCTGTTGGAGCGCCCCGAGCTGGCCGACAGGCTGGAGGCGCGGGCGCGACGCGAGGGGGCCTCCGGCGCGGCTCAGGCGAAAGCGATCTGGGAGGCGGAGCATTGGCGCCTGGAGGCGCTCGATCACCTGCGCGATGGGGCCGAGCGGGACAGGGCGGCGCGGGCCGAGGCGGTGCAGGGGGCGGCGCGGCGCGGCGGAGCAGGGCGAGGCGGAGCGGGGCGAGGCGGGGCGGGGCGAGGCGGGGCGGCGCTGAGCGAGCGCGCCGGGCGCGAGCTGGAATGGCTGTTCAACGCGCCACGGCGGGGGCGCGCGGCGCTGCTGGAGGGCGACGAGCTGGACGAGGCGCGCGCCTTGACGGCGGGGCTGCGCGCGCTGGGGGAGCTGGGCAGGCTGGCGCGCGGAGCGCCCGAGCTGGGAGCGGACGCCGCGGAGCTCGCGCGGATGCTCGAGAGCGTGGAGATCGTCAGTGGGGAGCCGGCCGGGCAGGGGAGGGTGACGGTGGTCGACCCGCTCGCGCTGCGGGCGCGGCGGGTGCGGGCGCTGTTTCTGATCGGCCTGCAGGAAGGCGTGTTCCCGGCGAGCGCGCGGCCCGAGCCGCTGCTGGCCGAGGAGGAGCGCAGGCGGCTGGCGGAGACCTCGGGATTGCGGCTGGGTGCAGGACGGCTGCGGGACGCGCTGGCGGCGGAGCGCTATGCGCTGTACGCGGCGGTCTCGCGGCCGGAGGAGCTGCTGGTTTTGAGCTGGCATGCGGGTAGCGACGACGGCGTGGCGGAGGCCAGGTCGCTGTTCGTCGACGACGTCGTGGACCTGTTCGAGCCTGGGTTGGAGGAGGGTCGCGCGCGCAGGCCGCTGGGCG
>Ga0208849_1000414_pt1 | contig 40481 bp, 31 predicted proteins | sample NGESurdeep072012_10_FD_184470 | JGI IMG/M metagenome (GOLD analysis project Ga0208849, IMG submission 184470) | Arctic peat soil microbial communities from Barrow, Alaska - NGEE Surface sample 53-3 deep-072012 (SPAdes) | ecosystem: Environmental > Terrestrial > Soil > Wetlands > Peat ... | reverse complement strand
TACCGTGACGCCTGCCGGTGGCCAGTCGTCCGGGAGCCAGACTTCGTAGCTGCGCGTCTTCAACATTCCGGGATAGCTTCCTTCAACCGGCCCGATCTCCACGCGAAGAGTGTCACCGTTTTCCGTTGCCTTGATTGGCGTGCGCGCAAACACACCTCGCTGGTATTCAACCGAAACGCCCGAATCCTCATAGACCGAATAGCTCGAGCTTGCTCCCGGGGCAAGCGGCCAGACGTTCACAATTAAAGGATCGACGGGCTTCTCACCCGTGTGCAGCATCGGCGGCTGCATGGGAATAATCGTACCCGCTCGGACGTATCTGGGAATCTGATCGATGGTGAAGCTGCGCTCGACCGTCGCCGGCCCCGTGAAATGTTTTCCTGTCGGCCACTCGATCCAGTCGTCTTTTGGCAGCCAGACATCCTCGGTGGCAAGGCCCGAGATCTTGTCTGCCGGGGCCGTCACGGGACTAACGATCATCTGGTCGCCGAAGAGGTACTCGTTTTTGCTGGTGTAGGCCGCGTCGTCTTCTGGACAGTCGTAATAGAGCGGACGGAAGAATGCGACTCCGGTGTCATACGTCCGTCGCGCCTCAGTATAGAGGTACGGCTGCATCGCTTCGCGCAACCGGTAAGCCGACCGCATCACGCCGGAATACGGCTCTGGATACGCCCAGATGCGCCGCTCCGAATCCGGATTCTTTGTGGTGTGCGTGCGGAGAATCGGACTGAACACGCCGAACTGAATCCATCGCGTGTACAGTTCGGGATCGACCGCGCCCGGCATGTGGCCGCCGATGTCGTGGCTCCAGAATGCGTAGCCCACGTTGGCCGCCGTCGCTGTGAACCACGGCTGAAACGCGAGCGAATCCCAGACTGAAATTGTGTCGCCTGAAAATCCAATTTGATAGCGGTGATTTCCCAACCCGCCCCAGCGATGAAACAGCAGAGGGCGTTTGCCTTCGCGCTGCTGGTCAGTAAAGTGGACATAGTTCAGCCACCAGGTCGGATTCACTCCGGGCAGATCTGTTGTGGACTGCTGCTGCCAGTCGAGCCACCAGAAATCGACTCCCTGCTTTTCAAGCGGATGCAGCACCAGGTTCAGATAATTTGTCGCCCACTTTTTGTCGGTCGGATCGAATGGAATATATTTTTTCGTTGCCGGGTCGATTCCCATTGCGCGCGCCATTGCCGGATACGCCTGCTCCCACGGCTGGATTCCCGAGGCCGGATGCAGATTCATTGTTGTCTTCAGCCCGTCTTCGTGCAGCTTTTTCAAAAACGCATCGGGATCGGGGAACAGCACGTTGTTCCAGGTGTAGCCGGTCCACCCGAGCTTTTGGCCCGACTGGTCAATGTCTCCCATCGCCTGTAATTGCTCGTCGCTGATGTGCCAGTCCATGTCGATGACGAGCACGTCGAGCGGCGTGTCATTCTGTTTGAAGTCTCGCACCAGGTCGTCGAACTGCGCGTCGCTATACGCCCAGTAGCGCGACCACCATACACCGAATGCAAACCGCGGCGGCAGCGGAATGCGCCCCGCAACGCGGACAAAATCGCCCAACGCCTGCTTGTAGTCATGCCCGTAGCCGAAGAAATACCAGTCGGTGTAGGAGCCTGGCTTTTCGTTTGCCGGCCGCTCCATTACCCAGGGCCACTCGCTTTTTTCGCCATTGAGAAAACGAAAATCGGCTGAGTCGAAGAGCGGCCGTGTGGAATCGTCGACGAGCGCCCAGCCTGAGCGCGACACCAGGCCCTGTCCGATTGGTTCTTCTGTTTTGGAGCCGCGCGCGGTGTCGAGGGTGCGCGTGGTGCCTTGCAGATTTTCGGGGTCGGAGTCGCCGGGGTGCCAGATTACTTGTTTGCCGTCGACGGTGAGGGTGATGGAGAGATTTTCGCGCGAGAACTCGTCCTTCGTCAGATGTCCTAACGTGCCCCTTTGCTGCGGCAACCGATAGTTCAGCGTTAACGCGTCGGTCTGGATCGTCAGGGTCTGGACTGAACCATCAAATTCAATTCTCTTCATGAATTTCGGCACCGGCAGATGCCGATTGATGAACACAAACGACGCGTGATCCTCAAACTTGCCGTCGGCCGACCACTCCATGCGAATTAGCTGCGGAGTCAGCACAGTGAACCGCGCGTTCCCGATCGTCACGACTGCCTTGGGGTCTGCCACGGGATTGTCAGGCAGCGCTGCAACATCCGGATGCCCCGCCGCCCGGTTGCTCGGTTCCGGTTTCGGCCCTGGCGCCGATTGCGCCCTGGCTACCGCAGAACACCCGCAACCGCACATTAGAGTCGCGACCGCAAACCACTTTAAAGGCACGCGCATTGTGGCCCCCATTCCTGCTCCATCGGGAAGGGTACCACCGCTTACCATCCTTCATCAGCGGGCCGCGCACAGGGCCGCTATCATGGGTTCACCCATGCAGTCGGCCCCAACATCAACGACACCGCTTATCTTTATCTCGGCAGGCGAAGCCAGTGGCGAGCACTACGGCGCTCTGCTTGCTGCCTCGATTCGGCAACAATTTGCGGCGAAGGGTGAAAAGGCTGAGCTCGTTGGCATGGGCGGCTCGCGCATGGCCGCTGCCGGGGTCGCGTGCGTTGTCCGTGCCGAGGACATGGCCGTGATGGGCTTGACGGAAGTGGTCCTGCACCTGCCGCGCATCTACCTCGAGTTCAGCAAGCTGAAGCGCGCCATCCGCGCACGCCGGTCTGCGGTCGCCGTCCTGATTGACTTTCCTGAAATTCACTTTCGGCTGGCGAAGGAATTCCATCGGCTGGGCATTCCGGTCATTTACTTCGTGAGCCCGCAGTTATGGGCCTGGAAGGAGCACCGCATCAAGCTGGTGCGCGAATACGTGCGCCGCATGCTGGTTATTTTTCCTTTCGAGGAGGCGTGGTACCGGGACCGCGGCGTCGATGCCGAATTTGTTGGGCATCCGCTGGCCGATTTGCCGCAGCCGGGAATCTCGCGTGAGCAGTTCGCCGCAGAAAACAGCCTCGACCCGGGCCGCATATGGATCGGCCTGCTTCCCGGTAGCCGCCTGCGCGAGATTGAGGCCAACCTGCCACAAATGCTGGAGGCTTCGCGCTCTATCGTCCCGCCCAAGCCGGATCCAAGCGGTCGTCCGAACGACGCGGACTCTGCTTCGTCCCCGCGAGGATACGAGTTCCTGATTCCTCTTGCTCCCACGCTCGATGCGGCGCAGAGGAATTCAGTGTTTAAGCTTGCGCAGGCTTGCGGGCGCGGTTCTTCTGTACGGTTCGTTTCGGACGCTCGCGCGGCGCTCTTCCACGCGCGCGCTTCTATCGTCGCCAGCGGAACCGCTACGGTGGAGGCCGCCCTGATCGGCAACCCATTTGTCGTGGTCTATCGCGTCTCGCCGCTGACGTACGCAATAGCCAAGCGCATGGTCAAGGTGCCGCATGTGGCCATGGCCAACCTGATTGCGGGCAAACGCGTGGTTCCGGAGCTGATCCAGGACGACTTCACCGCGGCAAATATCGTGGAACAACTCAGGCCGCTGCTACCCGACGGCCCTGCTCGTGAGTCCATGAGAATGGAGTTGGGAGCAATTCGGGAGGCGTTGCAGGTGCATGAGGCCGGTCAGGACACGATTGCCGAGCCAGGATTGACGGCGTCTGGATCTACCGCGTCTGGATCGACCGCGTCCGGAGTTACGGCTATCGAGCGGGTAGCCGCTATCGTAGTGCAAGAGGTGGAAGCAGCCTGTGCGGCGCCGGTGCATGCCGCCAGGCTCTGAAGACCGTCGCAGATTTACCAGGAACGAGCAAGTCGGACAGGAAGAAGCAAGTCGGGCACGAACGAGCAAATCAGACACGGACGAACAACTTGGGCAGGAACGAGTAGGCCAGTGAAGAACAGCAAGACCATGAGCGATCGAATGAAGAGAGTCCTGAAAGACCCCCAGCTTAACGGCCGGTGCATCGCAACCAGAGCCGCATTTTGCACGCTCGCAGTGGCCCTGGCGCTAATTGCCGCGCTGCCCGCCGCGGCCCAGATTGTCCGGCCGGCGCTTAACATCACGGGCTACGTGATCGACGCCGAGCTTGATACAGCCACGCACCACCTTACGGCCACGGCCCAGGTCACTTTTACGGCCCCCGCCAACCTTGACGTGGTCACGTTTGGCTTCCATCCGGCGCTCAAAGTGAGCAAGATCTCCGACGCCGCAGGCAAGCTGCTCGACGGCGAGCGGACAGCGGACGGGTCTATCCGGGTCACGCCGAATGCGCCTTTCGTCGCCGACCAGCCTGTGCACTGGACCTTTGTTTATGACGGCATCATTACCGGCAACGAGGATGGGCCGGTCGAGGGACTCAAGCTGGCGGCGATTCAGGAGCCGATTACTTACCTGCTCTATCCGGCTCGCTGGTTTCCCATGACCGGATTCATGACCGACCGCTTCATCGCCGAGATGCATATCCGCGTACCGCAGGGAATGAGGGTATTCGCCAGCGGGGCAAGTGGGGCGGCAAAGTCCGTGACCCTTGCGAGTGGCAAGCCGGGCGACGAGTACGACTTCAGCTGGGCGAAGCCGGGATTTCCGGGGACGGTTATCGCCGGCAGGTTTCTGCCGCCTGTGTCAGCGGGCGCGGGCAACGTGAAGGTCTACGTGACCATTACCCACCAGGCCTCGGCTAACCAACTGGCGCAGACGGCCACCAGCGAATACAACTACTTTACGGACGAATTCGGTTTGCCTCCGACGCCTCGCATCAACATTGTGGAGCTGCCGGACGACACTTTGCCCGCCGTCTATGCGCCCGAGCTGGCAGCCATTATGGGGTCGCGGATCGGCGACAAATCGGGCGTGCGGCTGCTGGCAAATACCATCGCCCACCAGTGGTGGGGACTCGAAGTCAGCCCAAAAACACTTGATGATGCATGGATCACCAACGGCATGGCGCGCTACGGCGAGCTGATGTATCTGGAGGACCGGAGCGGCGCAAGCGCCCTGAAAGCCGCGATGGGAGACGTGGCTGCCGGCGCGCTGGCCTATGACACCACGCCACTATCGAGCGTCGGCCGGCTTGATCCTTTCTCGCCCCAGTTCCAGTCCATGACGCTCGAAAAGGGCGCCATGATCTTTCACATGCTGCGCTGGGAGGTCGGCGAAAAGGCCTTTCTGGACATCCTGAAAGGCGCGCTGAGCCAGTATGCCGGCGGGTCGATTCGAACCGACGATTTCGAGAGGGTCGCAGAGGCGCAGAGCCAGCAGCAATTGGTGCCATTCTTCTCGCAATGGATCGACGGAACAGGCGCACCGACCTTTGCCAACAAGTACTCCGTCTACCGGCTGGGCAATAACAAGGGATTCCGCACCATCGGCGAGATCAATCAGGATCTCGACCTGTTTCGCATGCCGGTCGATCTGCGGATCGAGACCGACGGCAAGACCGTCAACCAGAAGATCGAAGTGGTTGGCACCGATACGCAGTACGTCGTCGACACTTTTGGGCGTCCGCGGCGTATCAGCGTCGATCCCAACGATTGGGTGCTCAAGTCCTCGCCGGACCTGCAGGTCCGCATCTCCATCCTGAAGGGCCAGCAACTGGTGGCGCAGAACGATCTGCTTGGCGCACTGGCCGAGTATAAGAAAGCCCTGGACGCTAATGCACAGAGCTCGCTGGCCAGCTATCGCATTGGCGAGGTGCTGTTTACCGAGTGCAACTACCAGGCCAGCGTCAACGCATTCCGCGACGCTCTGCATGGCGACGATGAGCCGCCGTGGACCGAGGCGTGGAGCCACATCGCCGTCGGCAAAATCTTTGACATTACCGGCCAGCGCGACCGCGCCGTCGGCGAGTACCGCCTCGCCGTCCAGACCAACGACAACACCCAGGGAGCGGTGAACGAAGCGCGGCAGTACCTGCAAAAGCCGTTTGCGCAGCCGGAAGGTAGCTGCTCGCACTGAGGTCTATCCAATCTGGACGCCAAATGGGACCGAGCAGATAGTTCGACGAACTGCCCAATAAATGAGTAAATGCCATTTATTCTGCGGGAAACAGAAAATTTGTGCGTCGACATCGCTCAAGCATTATCATCTGAAGAGGAAGTGTGAGAAAAGAAACAGAAGCTATTCCCGGGCTGTCCCTGATTCGGAAAACATGTCGTGCGCGCGTGTCCTAGCCGGCGAGAATAGACGCCTGATCTTAAGATTCTGAGAATCTTGGAACATAATCGTGTTGAACGACGGTGGACAGTCTTTGAAACTCGACGTTGCTCCCAATTCAATGACTTCATGACCGACTATATCTGGAAACCCATCGAACCCCTTTCGGACGCGGAGAGAAAGATTGATCTTGCGACCATGCGCCCACTATATGAAAGCTGGTGGGCATCTAAGGAGCGTCTCCGTGAACAAAGCAGCGGTCAACTCGCCGAATTTAATCGTCGCCTTATCCGTCGATTAAGTGTTGAGACCGGCATTCTCGAACGGCTGTATGACTTGGATCGGGGAACAACTGAAGCCCTAATTGCACATGGCTTCGCCGAAGAACTGGTTCCACACACTAGCACCAACATTGAGCCATCACGACTGATTGACATTCTCCGAGATCAAGAGGCGGCGATACAGCTTGTGATGGACTGCGTTGCGAAACAGCGGACGCTCTCAAAGGGAGTGCTGCACGAGCTTCAAACGATTTTGACCGGTCATCAAGACACGACAATTGCGATTGACCAGTTAGGCAATCGATGCGATATTCGGCTCATTAAAGGGAAATTCAAGGAGCAGCCCAACAACCCCCGCCGCCCTGACGGGTCAACGCACGAGTATTGCCCTCCGGTTCATGTGGACTCAGAGGTTGAGAATCTCCTCAACTGGTTCTCCGAGTACTCGAATGAGGACCCGATACTCGTTGCGGCATGGCTTCACCATCGCTTTACTCAGATTCACCCGTACCAAGATGGAAATGGCCGCGTGGCTCGAGCACTTACGACATTCGTTCTTCTTCGTGCAAACTTATTGCCTCTCGTTGTGGATCGTGATCTTCGCGTCGAATATATAGCTGCCCTAGAAATGGCAGATCAGAGGAAACTAACCCAACTTGTGGAGATTTTCGCTAGGCTTGAGCGAACCGCAATCTTACAAGCGCTTAGCGTGGATTCTGACGCTGAGATATCCCACCAGAAAAGCCTGACCTCCGCTGTCATTGACAGTCTAGCTGACAAGTTTGGCAAGCGACGCGTCCAGAAACAGGCCGAGCTCCGCCAAGTGAACATCGTGGCTCGAGAGTTGAGGGCTGCCGGGAGAACCCAACTTGAAATCTCCTTTGCGGAGATCGACGCTACACTCCGCAATGTCGGAACCCCAGCAATATTCATTAGTGAGGGGGGCACTGATCGAGGGAACGCACATTGGTACCGATTTGAGGTGGTGCAATCAGCTAGGGAGGCTGATAAATTCGCGAATTTCGCTGAGGATCATTACTTCATTAAGGCCTCAATTCAAGTGAATCGTGAACGGCTAATATTTGTAGTGTCCCTCCACCACGTCGGTCGTGAATTAACAGGCATTATGGAAGCCACTGCGTTTTCGAAGCTGATATCGTATGAAGATTCGGAAGACCGAGACTCCGTTTCGGAGAGATTTTCGTTGTGTTCAGTTGAGCCCTTTGTCTTCACAAATCGCACAAAGGTGGCCAAGATTGGAGAGGCATTCCAGAGATGGCTTGATACGGCTCTGGCAGTCGCGTTTAAGGAATACGGCGACCAGTTGTGACATGTAGTATGGCCTGCGAGCGATTGGCGAATTCCTACGGCCTAAAGTGCTTTTTCGATCGCGGACTTCAGCGCCCTGACGCACAAATCGATCCAGAACTCACCTTTTTCAGATCCTCTTGGTCGGCCTTCCTAGCCGCCTTTTCCTCGCGTCACATGGTAACGCGGAAGTTATTATCAACGCGGCGGCTCTGGACCGAATACAAGAGGCGCAAGAAGCTGGAGGGATGATGGCGCTCACACGGAGCTTTCGAGAATCGGTAGTGGAAGAACTGCGCGAGAAGGATTATCGCCGCGCGTTCCTTGGCGAGGCCATCAACGACATGCTTGCCGGAGATCTGGATTCGGCAAAGATGGTTTTTCGCGAGTACATCAACGGGACAGTGGGGTTCATTAAAGCAGGGAAGGCGCTTCGCCGTTCTCCAAAGAGCCTGATGCGCATGCTAAGCGCCACCGGCAACCCACAGGCGCGAAATCTTCTCGAGCTGGTCGCCTATCTCCAAAAAGTAGAGGGAACTACAGCCGAAGTCCGTCTGGCCGAAAAAGCCGCGTAGACGGACTCCCTGGAATCGGTCTAAATAGCTCTCCCCCAAAACAATCCGGGCCCGCAGGCCCGGAATCTGGTCCATTGATTGTCGGCTTCAGCTACTGGCTACTGGCTACCTGCTGCTGGCTATTAGCGACCTTCTGCCTCTGGGGTTTTCCCAACGACAGCACCTGCAGGTCTACATGGGCCAAGCCGTTCCAGGTCATTCCCAGTTTCTGGGCTGCGCCGTAGGAAAGGTCGATAATGCGGCCTTCCTCGACCAGGTCGCCGCGATCGGTGATGCGGACGACAACCGAGCGGTGATTGTGCACGTTGACCACACGCACGATCGAGCCGAAGGGAAGCGATGGGTGGCAGGCCGTCATGGCGTTCATGTCATAGATCTCACCATCGGCAGTTTTGCGTCCGTTAAAGACGCCGCCGTACCAGGAGGCGACTCCATGAATCCTGTCATTCCAGCTCTGAGCGGCCGGGGTTGGGGCGTTCTGCGGGACTCGGGGCTCCCGGTCACGAGCTTGCTGGTCAGCAAGTGCTGACGGAGCATGCGCTGCCGGAGCGAACGATGCCGGCGCCGCACTCGATTGAGGAGAAGCCGCAGGCGTTATGAAGACTGGTCTGGGAAGACCCGCATCCGCTTGCACAGTGCGCGCCGAGAACAGTGCAACCAGCGCGACCATTGCAACGGCAGAGACACCAGCTACGAGACAGATCCATAGCGGCGCCTTTTGTCTTAAGTTGCGTGTTTTCCTTGCTCTAACCATTTAGCTATTTTACTAGATCGCCACTGGGTGCTGTCCGATGTTGTCAAGATCGACAAGGGGGTTTTTGTCGAAAAATCCCGAAGGATCAGCCAGTTGCCGATAAGCTATTCAGCTTGTTTGAGTTATAAAGTGCAACTAAGATGATGCACTTTTTCCTATTTTGGGCACAGATTTCTGTGCGAAATTGGCTGCGTATAAGGAGCTTGGCACGCTGCATGCTGGTCGGCTAGATATATCGTTGAAAATAAAGGGGAGTGCTTATGGAATTGCACCTTTTGCGCTTTTGCCTCGCTATAGATGTTGGGTAGGCCGCCTCGGCTGCTGCGCCTGCTTGAACGTCGGCCCCGACCCATGGCGCCCCCGTGCCGCCGGCAATCTTGCAAGCCAAATCCATCTTCATTTCAAACGGTGCGGGCTCAGATCGAGACCTATTTTCAGGAATCATCCCTGAGGGCGACAAAGTCTCCTATCTATTCATTGGTGATGAGGGACGTGCTCAAAGTGAAGCCGCCGGAAAGGGATCCCCAAAAGCCAAAGCCCACCAAGAACGCGGGCTAGCCATGGACAGTATCTGGCTTCAAGCGCAACGCTAGTACCTTCCGGCCATCGCTTTGGGGGTGGTAACGGGGTCACTCTCACTGCCGCGAGGGTTAGGAAGAATAACAGAGGGGGGCCTTACTATGTTAGACCCGTTACGGCTCGGCAATGTGGCAACCCTGTACACACCGCCGCCAACAGCGACTGCGGCACCGACTATGGCGAGAAACGGAATACTGATTTCCGCCGCAACTGCCACGAGAATCGTTCCGCTGAGGATCATGGCTCCCGTTGCTAAATCTTTTGCTGGGTTGTATTTCATACTTGCCTCCGCAGCTTCAGCCAGATAAACATCGCAAGAATAGCTGCTCCCAGAAGATTGCTGACAATTCCTAGCAGCAAACCTCTTCTGAGTCGATGCCGGTCGGGATCACTATCCATCGCATCGAACCGCTGATGGATGCCCATCGTCCCCAGAAGGACGCCCACAGCAACGAAAGTGCAAATCGCTGTGTAGTAAACGCGGCCACCGATTTCCAGTCCTTGCCCACGTGAATTCTCTGACTGATGTACTAAATCGACGATATTGACAAGCCCATTAGCCAAGGCCGCCAGAGCCAAATCGATACCGAGGTAAAAATTGCCCCAGCTCCATCGGCTCTTTACCAGCGATTTAACAAGTCCCGCGAACCCAATAAAGCCAATTGGGATCATTAGACCCCAGAAAGTGTGCATATCCATCGGTGCGGCAAGCCTAAGCCGTCTGACTTTCTTGGGTCAAGCGAAAAATAGCCTCGAACTCCTAATCGATTCGGACCCCTAATAATGAACGATAGGGCCGATCAAGGATGTGATTAACGTTACACCCCGCGCCTACCTCTCCAATACCATCTTAGACACCCCAAACTCCTGGAGGGATGCACCGTTATGGTTAACAACCCGGACAATCGTGTTAGTAGCGTAAATTTCCTTAAAGTTCCCAGATTGGGTTTGTCAAAGGCACAATACCGCGCTAAGGAATTGACGGCAATTGCGGCTAGTTTGATCGCGTTTGCGAGGATCGCAAGCCGATTTTAAAGGAGTTACGGCCAAAAACTGGCGCCCCAGGGTGCCAAAAAAAATAGCTAATTAATTTTCTCGGCCACGGGAGATTTGCGCGGACGGCCAGGGCCTCTGCGGACGGCGCCGGCCGGTTCCGGTTCCAGGCGAAGAGCGCTCAGAGCAATTTTGGCGGCCCCAAAGAGATGATCTGCTTGCTGGTGGCGGATTATGTCCCACATGTAAGCCTGGGTGACGCAGGCGATGAAGTCGCAGATGTTCTGGTGGCCGGAAAGAGGAGGCATGGCGGCGAGGAAAGCTTCATTGGCTTCTTTTTCGGCATCGTCTTCGGTCTCGTCCTCTTCGAGCTTGGCGCGCTCGTTGTCCATGGTGATTTGCCATGCGCGGAGGCACTCGGCGACGGCGTCGTTTTCGGAGAGTCGATTTGGTGCTTCGGTCGTTAATTCGCCTTGGGATTCGCCCTGAGATTTGTTTTCGGATTCGGCGGTCTGAAGTTCGGCAGCATCAGTCATGAGGTTCGCTCCTATGATTTTAAGGTTAGCGATTCGCTCGAATTAATCGGCAAAGTTGGCGCATGGAATTTGCGCAATGGGTTCAATGGGTTGAGGGGAAAAGACGAGGAATGGCGCTTGACAGGGAAGCGGGAGATTGGGAGTTGGGTTGTGCGGTAGCCCGGCCCAGTGCTATCCCACCCTTCGCCAGAAAGAAGGCGAAGGATGGGGCAACCAGGATTAAGAGACGGGTTGAGTGGGGGCGCTGGGTGAACGAGTGGGAGGTTGATGCAGTTGCACACGGCGGCGCGGTCCACTATAAGTAACAGCGGAAGAGCAGGCCCGTTTTGCGCGTGCGGCGTCGCTCTAAACGAAATGAGAAAAGGAAAACAACGATGAATCGCAGAGAGATGTTCGCGGCTTTGGCCGCTACAGCCGTGGCCGGCAATGTGCTGGCTTTTGCCGAAGCTAATCCCCAGGGGTCGCCTGCCGCCGCGTCCGCGGCTGTGCCCGCAGCAGCGAGCCCCGGTGCACAAGTGATGGGTTCGAAGGTGTTCGACTGGAACGCGATGGTCGACAAACCGAACAAGACCGGTTCGGTACGGTTTGTTTGCAACACGCCGACGGCGACGCTGGAGAACCTGGAGATTCACATCTCGACGCTGAACCCTGGGCTGATGTCGCATCCGCCACACAAGCATCCGAACGAGGAGCTGATTATTGTGCGGCAAGGGACGGTGGAGACGCTCTCAAATGGGGAGTGGATTCGAGTGGGGCCGGGGAGCGTGATCTTTAACGGGTCGAACCAGCCGCATGGGTTCAGGAATGTGGGGATGGAGCCGGCGATTTATCACGTGGTGAACTTCAAGACGGCGGCGACGCCGCAGGGACCGACGGTGTTTGTGGGGGGATAGGGCAGGGAGCGAGGGAGCGAGGGAACAAGGGACCGAGTCGGCGAGTCGGCCGCTCGCAGCTTCCAGCACTCAGTGGACAGCTTTCTGCCGAAGGCATGTGGAGGTTCGAGCTTTCCCAGTCCCCAAATCGTCATTTGGACGTAGCGCAATTGCGAGTACTGCCCATGCCAACCTTCAAGCGTTTCGTGATCATCTCGTTCTCCGTCATGGCTGCGTTCATCGCTTCTTTCCTTATTTTCGTGTCCGTTTCATCGAGACCACCTAAAGAAGACAAGATAGTTAGCGATTTCAGAACTCATCGGGCCTCATTTGAACGCGTGCGGACGATGCTCCTTGAGGACAAAAGCATTGAAGGCGTCGCACCGTGGGGTATTCAACCGGAGGGTTCGCCGCTTTGGAAGATCCCGCCTGACGGAGGAATGCCGGTCGGGAGGTACCAGGAGTATCTCGCGTTGCTCAAGGAGATTGGCGCCGGCAGGGTCGGCCAGGGAGGAGATCCTGTTGAAGTCTCGTTCGGGGTATGGAGGTTCGGCTTCGCGGGCGACTCGCGGCATATCGACGTTGCATGGCTGGAGCGCGAACAGCCGAACACCGTAATCAGCCTTGACGCCTTTTATCGAACAGACAAACCTAGACGTCCCTCCTACGTGCACATCGATGGCAACTGGTACATATGGGCGGATTGGTAATCTGGGTCGACCCGCTCGGGATGAAAGGGGCGGATTGGATTTCGTGCTTTCCCACCCTAAACGCAACGTGCGCGTTTAGGATGGGGCACCCATTTGTTCGTCCGGAGCTAACGAAGTTCGCCGTGTCGGCCGCTCGGTTGTTAGCGTGAAACGCTACTTCGTTTGCACGACGGGTTCGCCAGGGATGGAGAGGCGGACGCGGTAGACGCTGGTGGTGGCGCAGATGTAGAGGGTTTTGCGATCTGAGCCGCCCCAGGCTACGTTGCCTACGCGCTCGGGAATGAGCAGAGTTGCGAGGCGCTTGCCTTCGGGCGATAGGATCACGACGCCGCCGGGGCCTGCGCTGTAGATGTTTCCCTGGACATCGACCTTCATGCCGTCGGGGCCGCCGGGGCGCGGATCGGCGGTTGCGTCATAGAGGAGCGTGGGATCGGCGAGCGTGCCATCGGGGAGCACGCTGTAGCGCATCCAGATTTTCTTAGGCTCGGTGGAGTCGACGTAGAGGAATTTTTCGCCGGGCGAAAAGGCGATGCCGTTGGGGCGGGGCAGGTCGGAGATAAGGAGCTGGAGGTCGTCGCGCGAGGGCGGCGTGCCGGGCTTTTGGGCGGCAGCGTTTGGGATGCGGTAGACGCCGTTGACGTGGAGGTCTTTTTCGGGGTCGGAGTCGTTTTGCTTGCGCAGGCCGTAGGGCGGATCAGTCAAGTAGATGGAGCCGTCGGACCGATAGACGAGATCGTTGGGGCTGTTGAGGCGCAGGCTCTGGTAGCGGTCGGCGAGGACTGTCTGCACGGCTTCAGGGTTTAGCGATTCGAATCTGAAAATGTCGCGCTGTGCGTGGCCGGCGACGGTGAGTCGGCCCTGAGAGTCGAGCGTCATTCCATTGGAGCCGGGCTCGCGGCCGCCATAGGGGGCGGAGCCTTTGTAGCCGCTGGGCTGGAGGAAGATGGTGACGCCTTTGCCGGGGGTCCAGCGGCGAATGGAGTTGGAGGGAATTTCAGCGAAGAAGAGGCTGCCGTTGACCCAGACGGGGCCTTCAACCCAGGTGAAGCCTGTGGCCACGCGGTCGAGCTTTGCGTTGGCCGGGACGATGCGGCTGCTGGCGGGGTCGGCGCGGTCGACTTGGAGCGGCGTGGAGGTGATGCGGGCCTGGACCGGCTGGCCTGTTGCGGTCGGTTGCGCGGGAGCGGCGGGGGTTTGCGCGGAAGCAGCGGCATAAACAGAGCAGAAAAGCGCAAAGGCGAAAAGGCGCATCAGATTTGTGGAGGTGGTTTTCATTCGCAACTTCCTGTCGTGCTGCAATGTTGGTGTTTCGAGGTTGGATTGCCGGTACGATGTGAAGCGTCAGCCCATTCATCTTTCGCTTGAGGGCGCGGAGGTGTCAAGGCGCCGAGGTTACAGCCCTCAGCTCTCAGCCTTCAGCTATCGGCTGGATTTGTGCCGAGGTTCGTGCTATCTCACCCTAAACGCGAAATGCGCGTTTAGGATGGGGCAACCGGATATTGGAGAGTTGAAGAAGGCCGCTGCCAGAAGCGAAGGCGAGCGCTTAGAATACGAGTTGGAATGGCCGAGACTCGAGACGGACGAAATCGATGAGTAAGGACAAGGACAAGACGTTTGAAGTGGCGTGCCCGGATTGTGGGGCGATGCTGAAGATTGATGCGGAGACGGGCGTGCTGGTGAGCCACACTTCAGCGCCGCGCAAACGGATGTTCGACGACCTGGAGACGGCGGCCAAGGCGATGCGCGAGCACGGGGAACGGACGGAGTCGATTTTCAGACAGAGCGTGGATGCGGAGAAGAACAAGGAAGATTTGTTCGATAAGAAATTTGCCGAGGCGCTGCGCAAGGCGAAGGACGCTCCGGAGGGCAAGCCGTTTCGCGAGATCGATTTGGATTGAATTGACGATTTGGATTGAATTGATTTGATGGGCGCTCCCTGGATTGGAGCGCGAACGCGAGGAGGGATTATGGTGGTTGTGCCGTTGGCCAGGGGAGAATACGGGTCGGCAAGACATGGGTCGAGCGAGTCGAGTTTTGAGACGCGCGAGGAATGCGAGAGCGGCACGAACTGGATTCGATACGCGGCGGCGGGGACGTTGGCGGCTAGCGGTGTGCTGCTGGTGACCGGCCAGCGGCGGATTGGGCTGATCGCGGCGGTATCTGGCGTTGCGCTGGCGTTGATCGATCAGCAGGATGTGGTGCGCAAGTGCTGGGACAGGCTGCCAGAATTTCTTGAAGACGTGCAAGGACTGCTGAACAAAACGCAGTCGGCGGTTGAGGATATTTCGAGCCAGAGCGAGAAGTTGCGGCGGGTGCTGAGCAAGTAGTCCGAGCGGCTTTGCGCCGTCCCTACGGGACTCCCATTTCAGAATCGTTCCGGCATTCACCACGCTCAAGCGCGGGGCTAATGAACGCTGCGCCTCCGGCGCGAGGTTTGTGCGGGGGGCCCAGGCTGTGCGGTTTATTGGAGCCGGTCGCTGCTAGGTAGAATCCTCAAAAACAAATCCTGGCTGAAAACAATTCCTAATTTTTGCGTTCGATTAGGTAGTGGGCGATGGCTTTTAGGCCGTAGGCGCGGCTGCCGTAGGGATCGAGGGCGGCGAAGGCCTCTTCGACGAGCTGCGCGGCGTCGCGCAGGCTTTGATCGACGCCGAAGACGGCGGGCCATGTGGCCTTTTCTGTGGCTGCGTCTTTGCCGGCGGTTTTGCCGAGCTGCGCTGAGTCGACGGTCAGGTCGAGAACATCATCGACGATCTGGAATGCGAGACCGGCTTTGCGGCCGAAGCGGTTGAGGCGCACGACGTCGTCGGCTGTGGCTCCGGCGTAGACGCCGCCGGTGATGACGCTGACGCGGATGAGCGCGCCGGTTTTGGCGCGATGGATTGCCTCGACTAGCTCGGGCGTGGGCTTGCGGCCTTCGCTTTCGAGGTCAAGGACCTGGCCGCCGATCATGCCGTCCACAGTGCCGGTGGCATTGGCGATGAGGCCGATGATCTGCGTGGTTGCTTCGGGCGGGCAGGCGAGGCCGGAGAGGATTTCAAAGGCGCGGGTTTGGAGCGCGTCACCGGCGAGGATGGCGATGGCTTCTCCGAAGGCGACGTGGCAGGTGGGCTTGCCGCGGCGGAGGTCGTCGTTGTCGAGGGCGGGAAGGTCATCGTGGATGAGCGAGTAGGTGTGAATCATCTCGATGGCCGCGCCGAGTTTTTCTATTCCCTTTGGAAGAGCGCCTGCTATGGCCACGGAAGCCTGCATGGCGAGCACGGGACGGAGACGCTTGCCGCCTGCAAAGACGGAGTGGCGCATTGCGCCGTGGATTGAGACAGGGACGGTGTCCGCGGATGGGAGCAGCTTTTCGAGCGCCTTGTCGGTGAGGTCGGCGCCTTCTTGAATGAGCGTTTTTACGTCGATTTTCGCGTCTGGGGGCATTGCAATCATGTTAGACGAGAACGGGCGAGGCGGCGTTCACAAAGCGAAAGAGCGAAGAGCAAAAAGATGCTGAGGAGGGTGAGCCAGCGGCCGGCGAGATCGCCGTGGGAACGGGTCCAGTCGATGGTGAGATCGATTGGACCGGATGGAACGGGCACGGCGATTAGGCCGTCGTCGCGGGGCGGCGAGTCGGTGATGAGGTGGCCGTTGACGCGAACAGCCCACGCGGGGTAGCGCTCGAGAAGGAGCACGAGGTAGCCGGCTTGGGGCATGGTGGCGAGAAGAGTGCGGTGTTCGGGATTGAGGTTGGGATCCGCGGGCGATGTTGAAGGGGGGCCGGGTGATGCGCGCGGACCTGCGGGCGAGATTGAAGGGCCTTCGGCCCAGGTGAACGTGGCTTGGCAGGTGTTTTGATCGGGGGTCCAGGCGGGATTCACATCGGCGTCGTTGGGGTCGGGTTTGCCGAGCACGATGTATGGATTGGTGACGAGGCAGGCGTCGGGGATTCCGGTGGGGACGATGCTCAGGTCGCCATTGGGCGGCTCGTATTCGTAGAGGCCTTCAAAGCCGACGCCGGTGCGGTAATCGACCAGCGAGGATGCGACGGTGTCTTCCGGGTAGCAGACCTGGAAGTAAGTTGTTCCGGCGTAGATGGTGGCGGCGATGAAGAGGGCGGCGCAGGCGGCGAGGACGAGACTGCGCGCGAGACGGGCCCGGCTCGAAGGGCGCGCATTGCGATTGGACGGCCAGATGGCGGCGACGAAAAAGATGGACATGGGTGCTTCAACTGCCTCGAGCATGCGCCAGGGATATTGCAGGAAGGGCATTTGAGGGAGCGTGTGCCAGATTGGCCGCGAGATGGGAAAGAGAAGAAACAGGACGACGACGGGGATGGCGGCGAAGGGAATCCACATTTTGCCTGGTTTTGGAAGGGTGCCGCGGAGATAGCAGATGAGGACGGCGACGAGAGCGACGGCGATCATGGAGACGGCGATCCAGGAGACCTGGCGCAGGACAACGTCGTGCATGGCGAGGATCGGGTCGGCGTGGTGCGAGAAGAGCCAGCTGTTCTCAAAGTTGTAGCCGGGATCCTGAGTGGCCTGACTGATATCGACCCAATGGCGCTGGAGGGTGGCTGGAACCCAGTAGATGGCGGCGAGACCGAGGCCGAGCGCGGTGGCGACGGCGGCGCGAAGTATTGGGGCCCAGGATTTGTTGACGATGGCCCAGAGGAGCGCGGTGCCGGCGAGCAGGTAGCCGGCGATGACTCCGAGTGGGAGATTGGAGAGCCATGCGCCGGCAAGGGCGATGGCGAGCGGGACGGTTGAGCCGGAGAAGGCGCGGGGGAGAAGTGATCGCGAGGGGTCGGGGGTTAATTTGAGATCGCTCCCTTGTCCCCGAGTGCTAGGGACAAGGGGCACCCGGCTCCCACCCTTCCGCGATGAAGCTGCGGAAAGGGTGGGGCAACCAGGTGTTGGGTGATCGCGGCTGTCGCGACCTTCGCTCAGGATGACAGATTGATCCGGGCGATCGCGCAGGACTGAATCGCGCAGGACGAAGAGAATGATGAGCGGGAGCCAGAATCCGCCGGCGAATTCAGGGAAGGCGCAGCGCTCGTAGGCGGTGAAGAGCGTGAAGCCGGAGAAGATGGCGACGCAGCCGGCGAGCGTGGCGGGGACGTCCTCGAGGGCTTCAAGCGCGAGGGCGCGCGTGGCGAATCCGGTGGCGGCGAGGATGATAAAGGTGAGCGCGATGGGCGCGAGGTTCCAGGGGAGGATTGCGCCGAGCGCTGCGCCGAGCATCCAGGTGAGCGGGGGATAGAAGACGAAGCGCGGCTCGCCTGCGCCGTAGTTGGCGCTGGGCGTCCAGTGGGGATAAGGAATGCCGTGTCGCCAGGCGTTGAGGCAATCGAACCATGAGACGAGATGGACGTTGAAGTCGTGGCCGCAGGAGTTGCCGCGAACGAGTTGGGGAACGATGGCGACGGCGGCGGCGAGGAGGATGATTGCGGGGCCGGCGAAGCTCCCCGGTCCCCAAATGCTAGGGACCGGGGGCACCCGCGGGTTGTGCTCTGATTCGAATTGGTCGTTCATTCGCGCACTCCGAATTGCCTCAGGGGCTAACAGGCTGCGGAAAAAGTCGCTGAGCGGAAGAAAACCATCCCTCAGCGGCTAAAGCCGCATTCAATTTGCGGCACTTACGGCACGGCTAAAGCCGTGCCCTTTCAAGCCATTGACTTTTTCCGCAGCCTGTAAAGCCCTCGTTCAATTTTGCAGCTTGCGGCACGGCTAAAGTCGTGCCCTGATACGAGGCCCCCAAAATTGGCTCGTGCCTTCTTACAGTTTCTGCGATGCAACCACGGATCGGATGGAACGATGATTTTTATTGCCGGGTTGTTCGTTAATGGCAGCAGGCGGAGCGTGTGCTTGGTTTGCGCGGCTGATTGTGAGTTAACCAGCCAGCTGCTCGGCAACTTCCCGGGATTCGGATTGGTTGCGGGCGTAGAGGGCGAGCAGGAAGAGGAGCAGGAGCAGAACTACGCCGAGGACGAGCAGGCTGCCTTCGGGGCCGTCGCTGCCGCCGCTCCAGAGCGGATTGCCGGCGGAGTTTGCGGAGAGGAAGTGGCCCTGACCCTGGAAGCCGCTGTCGGCTGCGCCATAGAAAAAGGTTTCAGCCCAATCCCATGCAGCGTGGCAGCCGATGGCCCACCATACGGAGCCGGTGACGCGGACACTGACACAGAAGACGAAGCCGATGAAGGCGGCGGCCAAGACGCCGATCCAATTTTCGCCGCTATTGGAAGTGTGATAGAAGCCGAAGAACGAAGACGTAACCCACGCGGCCTGCCAGAATGCATTTCGGGCGCAAGATTCCGGGTGGGCGGCAGACTTTTGGTGGAGTATGAGGCAGGGGAAAAATCCGACCGCGGCGGCAATGTAAACGCCCCATGCGCCGTTGCCTTCGCCAGTGAGAGCGAGAAAGAGACAGAGGCCGATCTGGGCGGTGAGGGCCCACCAGAAATTGATTCCGCGGGTGAGCGTGGAGAGCGAGTAGCAGCGAAAGAGTCCTTCCTCAACCGAGCCGATGAGGAGGAATGCGAGGGCCCAGAGCGCGCCGTTGATGAGTGCTTGCGCGGCGGGGAGCGATGTGGCGCCGAGGCGCAACCAGCCACCGCAGGCCAAAGCCCCGATGAGCAGCGAGAGCGCGGCGAAGCCGGCAGCGAGGCCGGAGAGAAAATGGCGAACGCGGCGCGGCCCGATGAGGTTGTAGCTGAGGATGCGGCCGGCGATGCTCGGGCCAATATTCGGGTTGGGATCCCTGTCGGGGCTCTGGTCGATGCTTTGGTCGACGCTTCGGTCCTCGATGACGACCATGATGAGTGCGGCACAGACGAGCGCGAGAAACGGAACGAACTCTGCGATCAGGACGGCGCCGGCGGAATCGGCGGGTGTGTCGTGAATAAGGCCAGCAAAGTAGAAGAGGGTTCCGATGACTTCGCGGAAGAGGTAGTAGAGCGCGGCGAAGAGAAGGATGGACCAGCCGACGCGCAGGCCGTGCGGGCCGATGAAGATTGAGTCGAGGTCGCGGTGATGGTGCGGGGCGTGGGGGATTTCGGGTTGCGGGTGCGGTTCAATGGATGAACCGTCGCGCTCGGAAATCTCTTCCCCTGGCGATTGCGGGTGGAAAGGCACACACCAGCATAACTATTTTTGGCGTGGATTGCGGGAGTTTGGTGGTGGGTAAGTTTGTGAGAACCTTCCCTCGGGGGAAGAAGCCCACGCCGGATGGGTCGGATTATGTACGCGCTAATGCCCGTACCGTTCAATTAAAAGTGGCGGTTGCGGCACGACTAAAGTCGTGCCCTGATACAAAGCCCGAGGGTTAGGGTTCGAGCTATCCCAGGTCTCAGAATCGAGACCTGGGGCACCCGGCTTTTTTGGTTGAACGAGCAGGCTGGATTGAGGTTCGTGGTATCCCACCCTTCGCCAGAAAGAAGGCGAAGGATGCGGCAACCAGCTTTCGTGGCGCGCGAGCGATTTATCGCGCTAGGACAGTTACGGCTGCTTCTCGGAAGGTTGGCCGGCGACCTGGAGGTGGTTTTCTACGCTGAAGACTCCGGGAACGGTGTTAGCTTGAATGTTCGCGGTGTCTTTGTCGGATTTCGAGTCGACCACGCCATAAAGCTCCACGTGGCCGTTCTGCACCGAGATGCGGATGGGCTTTGCGGGATCGATGGCGTAACGGTTGAGCGATGGGTAGCCATAGACGGCGCGCGCCACTGCGAGCCGAATGCCGTCATCCATGGGCGAGGTGGGATCGACTTCAATGTTGTCGACGACGTCTTTCACGCCGGCCGTCGTGGAGACGATGGCGAGGGCGGAATCGCGGTTGGGAAAGTCGTGGGAATGACCACCCAGAGTGACGACGCCGTCATGCACGTCGAGCGTAATGGCGTCGAATACGTTGCCGTATCCGATGGCGTTGTCAGAAATCTTCTCCGCCAGCTTCTTCTGCAACTCGCTATCGGGGACGCTGGGTCCAGCGACCTGAATATCGTTGCGGACAGCGGAGACGCCTTTGATTTTGTGGACTGTCTTGTCGGCGTCAGACTTGTACTCGTAGTCTGCAACGGTGCCCGACAAGGTGGCGACGCCGTTGACGTCGACTTTGACCTGGACGTCCTTGTATTGCGACTTATTCAACTTGGCGTGAACCGCGGCAGTTACATCGGGCTGGTCGGCTGACGATATGGCCGCTTGGGCAAACTGGGGAAGAAACAGCGCGCCGCCGAAAAGAGCCGCGGCAAAGAGAAGAGAGTTGCGATGATTCATATTTCGTGACAGATTCATTTTTCTTGTCATGGGAAGATCCTCCGTCATCAGGATTTGTGCCTTTCACGCTCGGGCTCCCTGACGATTGAGCCGGCGACGGCAGCAAGGCTACCGGTCTGATTAGACACAGATGGGGTGCGATTGGTTGCGCAGGACGGCTGAAACATCCAGGCTTAAGGGGTTAGGAGGAGTTAGAGAGGAGTTAAGACGAGTTAGAGAGAAGTTAGCGGTAGCGGCGAGTGGTTTTGATGACCATGGAGAAGACGCCGGACTCATCGCGGGCGACGACGAGGGAGACGTGGCGGTTGATGGCAATTTCAGCCTGGAGCAACTGCTGGCTGGTGGTGTTGATGTCTGTGGCGTAGGTAAGGGTGACGGCGCGGCCGAGCTGCTCCTCAACGGTGATGCGGGAAGTGGAGTTGCCGAAAGCGCCGAGATAGTTGGGATCGACTTTGACGGAGCCTGCGCCGAAGAGCTTTTGAATGCGGCTGGAAACGGTGGCATTGAGCGCGCCGCCGAGGAGCGCATCGGTTGTGGGATTGCTGATGGCCTGCTCCTGCTGCTGGGTGTAGAGGCGCTGCTGGTTGGCGGTGTGGCCGAGCGCGAGAAGCGAGACGACGTCCGATTCAGGCAGCGGAGGATCGCTGCGGTAACTGACGCTGAGTTTCTGCGGCGAACCGTGCAGGCCGAGGGAGATGTCGTAGTCCTCAACATGAGCGGTGGCGCTCAAGTCGATCACCGGCTCGATGCGTACGGGATTGGTGAAGGTGATGTCGCCGCGCTCGAGATCGTAGCGAGTTCCGGCGATGAGAGCGCTGCCTTCAGTGATGGAAACAGCGCCGAGGAGCGAGGGCGCGGCCAGTGTGCCGCGCAAACGGAGATTGACGTCGCCGGCGAGCTTGGCGAATGCGTTTTGGAAATTCATCTGCGGCGAGGAGACGATGCGCACGTCGAGGCGCACATGGTTTGAGGGAGCGTCGGGCGGAGCGATGGCCTGGACCGACGAGCCGGCCTGCGTGGCGAGGGCGGCGAGATCGAGGTCGGGGCTGACGGCAAAACGCGTGATGAGCACATCGCCGCTCAGGAGCAGATTGTTTTGCGTGCCCTGGAGTTGCATGGTGGCGTCGGCGAGTGAGCTGACGCCGTTGGGGTAGCGGATGTGGACGGCTTTTCCGGTGGCGGTGAGGTTGGTGAAGATGCCGTGCTGATAGGCGAGGTATCCGCCGACGGTGAGCTGGCCGCCGCCGGTCATTGCGGTGAGGGATTTTACTTCAAGGCGGTTCTGGTTGAACTCCAGCGTGCCGCGCAACTGGCTCAGGCCGTTGGGCAGATTTTCAAGCGAGAGCGAACAATCCTGGAAGTCGATATTTCCCTGCAAGGCGGGATTCTGAAGTGGCCCATGTGCTTCGACCGTGAAAGTGCTGACGCCGCTCGCGGTGAGGTCGGGATCGAGCGTTTCGGCCAGCTTGAGATTGATGGAACCTTTGGCGGCGAGATCAAGTTGGTGCGAGCCCTGAAGCGAGAGGCTGCCCTGCGCTCGGAGATCGGTGTTGTCGCCGGTGATGTGGAGGGGATCGAGATGGATGATGCCGCCGGCGAGCGTAGCGTGCGCGAGCCCGTCACTTTGGAGAGGCACGCCGGCGACGGTGACAGCCAATTTTTGGAGCCGGGCGTCACCGCGAATCTGCTTGAGATCGGCAAGCGGCCCGTCGATCGAGACGGTTCCGGCGAGCGCGGATTGGGCGCTGAATGAATCAACACGCGCCATGCGGAGAAGAGCGCCGACATTGAACTGGGAAAACTCGAGCTGCGCATGCGTTGCGTAGCCGGCGCTCATTGCAGTCTGGCCCTGGAGGTGAAGGTTGGCCCCTTCTAACTGCGTGGTTGCGGTGTAAATGAGGTTGCGGTTGGTGGTGTGCGCGGAAACTTCGAGAGCGCCGAATTGCTGGCCGCCGAGGGTGAGGGATTCAAGGTGCGCGTTGGCGTTGAGGCGCGGATCGTCGAGTGAGCCTGAGCCGGTGAGGTCGACTGAGAGCTTGCCGGCCGCGTCAAGATTGTGCTGACCGACCCACCCGATGCGGGCGATATCAATTCCAGTTCCGTGCGCTTGCAGATCGAATGTCTTTGCGCTGAAGTCGTAGCTTCCTGAAGCCGAGAGAGCGCCGCCCGCATCGACCGCGTGGGCCGAGGTTAGCTTGAGCGCACGATTGGCCATGGCGGCCTCGATGCGGAGCTGCGTGACCGGCTCGCCGTAGATGACGCTACGGTCTGCTTGCAACGAGCCGGAGGCTGCCGGCTCGCTGAGCATCCCATCGGCCGTGATGTGCGCGGTGAATATACCTGTGACTGGCAGCGGCTGGGCAAGAAACGGTTGCAGATCGGCGACGTCGATGTTTGTGGCGTCGACATGGGCGTGGAGGACGGAATTGGAATCGTAGGTTGGTTGAGGGCTGGCGGCGTAGTGACGATGGGCCCTGGTTGGCAGAGCGGGGCCCAGAGACGCGTCTAGTGTTCCGCTTACGGAGATTTTCGAATTGCCGTGAAGAATCGTAGCGTGCGCGATTGCGATCTGCGTTGGCGAATAGCTACCATCGACATCGGCTGAGTCGAGGTGCAGCAGGCGCGGTTGGGCTGCGCCGGGGGCAGCTCCCGGCGACGGCATTTCGACGGCCAACTGCGTGGCTTTGAGCGAGCCTGCAATGTGCGGCTGAATCAAGGAGCCGGTCCAGGTTCCGTGGAAATCGGCAAGGCCCGCGAGGGATACGGGGAGAGCAGCGACGCCGGACTTGCCGTTGCGATTGAGGCCGATGCTGCGCAGGGCGGCGTCGAATTCCGACAAGTTATGAGAATCAGCATCGACGGTGAGAACTGACGGGCTGCCCAATGGGTATGCGCCGAGTGCGCCGTGCGCAATCACATCGCTCGAGGGCAGGTGCAGTTCGAATTTGCGAAGGTCGACGCCGCCGTTGCGCTGCGTGTAGGTGGCGTCGATGACGCCGCTGGCCGGAATTTCTCCCGAGGGCGTGTGGCTGGACGGGCTCAAGGCCAGGTTTGTGGTGATGACGGCGACGGTGCGCACATCGCCATTCGACCATGTGGCTGCAGCCGGACCGTTGACGAGAGAGTCGAATCCGAGGCGACGAAATTGCGGCGGGCTGACGATATCGAGAATGGTGTCGAGAGAAACGTTTTTGAGATTAGCGGTGACTTTGCCGTTGAACAGGACAGGAACGAGCGGCGCGTGGATGAGGACGTTGCGCGACGATCGCGATTCTTCAGTGCCCCCAGCGGAGATTTGCGCGGGAACGGGCTGCGCGCGGGGAAGCCAAGGCTGAAGCGCGATAGAGCCTTCGATTTCGCCGCCCTGCTCGCCGCTCTCGCCGCCCTGGTGGAGACGAGCGACGATCTGGGTGATGAGCAGCTTGTCGCGATCGGCGTCGACGCGCGCGTCAAGGGTGATGCCGGTGGCGTTCATATTTGCGCCGGTGTAAGAGCCGCCGTCAATGTGGATGGCGCCGGCGATTTGAAAGGCAGGCGCAATTCCGCTTGCGGTGAGATTGAGATGAGCGATGCCCTGGGGTGCGTCGGGATAGCCCAGGACGGGATCGAGGAGCCGCATGTCGAGATCGCCGGCAAGTTTGGCCTGCCAATGAGGGTGGAGGAAATTATCGAGGACGCCGGAAACCTGGAGCGTGCGGTCTTGTTCGCCGCGATTGTGGGAAGTGAGTTGAAGGCTCGTGAGGGACGCGCGGTTGCGTTCGAGGTTGAGGGAAAGTTGCAGCTTTCCGTGAACCAGCGAAATTTGTTTTCGCGGCACGTCGCGGGCAAGAACTAGGTCAGAGGCGGCTGCATGGATGCGATAGCTTTCGGGCGTGCGCTCGCGGACGCCGAATTTTGCGGGTACGTAGATCATTTGAAGGGATACGTGGTTGGCCTTGAAGTCGAGCGGCAGGAAGCGATTTTGCGCGTCGAGAGATGCGGCGCGTTCGTCGAGATCCAACATTCCCTCCTCGACTGTGATTTGGCTGGCGCGCAGATTAAAGAATGTGTCGAGACTCGACTTGCTGCGGTTTACGGGCTTGCGCGGGCTCGGCTGATTGGTGGACCCGTCGCGATAGAAGATGAGGTGCAGCCGGGGCTGGACAATTTCGAGATCGCGCAGAGAAATATGCGGAGTGAAAAAGCCGAAGATACTCACCTGGACGCGAAGGCGGTCGATTTCGGCGTAGGGTGCTTCGTTGGAATCCTCGGTGCCATGAATTACGACGCCGCGGGCTTCAGCCTCGAGATGAAGCAGACGCCAGTGAAATGAAGAAATCTCAGTGCGGCCGCCGGTGGCGGTTTCAATCTGAGCGATGATGCGATTGCGCATCCAATTCTCGAACTCGGCAGAGCTGGCGACGAAATAAACCGCGACCACGGTGAGAACAAGAAAAGCCACGACAGCTGCGAGCGAAAGCGGGAGGTGGCGCAGGAAGAAACGGCGCAGACGGGTGCGCTTGCGGGGCGGAGCGGGTTTGGGCGCGTTGTCGGGTTCGCGAGAGATCGAATTTGGATCGCGTTCGCTCATTTGGCCGAACCTCCGCTCTCGCCCTGCGTTGGGGCGGGCTCGAGCGAGGGATCCAGAATTTCGACGTCGCCCTGGCCGCGCAGATTCGTGAGCCATGCGTCGAAGAGCACATTCACCTGCTGCTCAAGCAGAATTTCCTGAATGCGCGGAGCGACCTGATCGAGCGGCGGAATGGTTTCGCCGGGTTTGTACTGCGGGAGCAGGGTTTCGTGATAATACTCGTCGATTTGCTGCGGCGAGACCTGGATTCCCTGGCGGAAACGCTGCTCAATGAAGCTCAAAATTTCAAGCCGATAGCGGAGATAGGACTCGACGCGCTCGGAGGTTAATCCGTGCGCGGCAAGGAACAACTTCCAGCCGGCGTCGGTGGCGCAGTCCTGGTGCACGCAGGCAGGGAGCTCTTTGCGAATCTGGTCGAGTCGAGCGTTGACCTCATCCTGCGACGGCTCGATGGACAGCATATCTTCCTGACGAATCTGCTGCTCGATGAGGGCGCGGCTGATGAGTTGGTTTAGAGCGCCTTGCTTTGTGAGCGCGCCCTTACCGACGAGGTTTGGATCGAGGACGGAGAGGCGGATTTCGTCGTCGATGTCGCTGGAAAGGATGGCGTGCTTGTTGGCGACGGCGACGACGCTGTCGAGGACGACGGGGTTTGAAGAGTTTGGTTGTTGAGCTGCTGCGGCGAATGGGGCTAGGAACAGACCGAGAACGAGAATTTGAGTAGGTATTCGACGCAAAAAAGCAAATGCGGGTCCTTCGACTGCATCCGGCGCGTCCCCGCGCCGGGCTGCGCTCAGGATGACTGCCTTTTGAATCAGGATGACTGCCTTTTGAAGAAAAGCAAATGCGGGTCCTTCGACTTCGCCTGTCGCAAACTTGCGCCGGGCTCCGCTCAGGATGACTGCCTTGTGAAAAATGACTGCCTTCTGACGGTGGATTTCGATCCGGATTGGGGCGCTGGTGATCATCAGAAGGCCTGCCCGAGACTGAAGAAGAAGTTGATGTGCGGCGACTGGCCCAGGTAAGGCCCGGTTGCGAAGCCGGGGATCGGACTGCCTGCGGCGGTTGGAATCGAATAGTTGATGTTGACCGGGTAGATGGGCGGATTCAGGTTATAGCTTACGTCGAATCGAATCGGTCCGATGGGCGTGTGGTAACGCAGGCCGAGGCCGAGCGCGTGCGAGAAATCGTTGAAGCTGCAAACGCCCTGCTGGCCGGTTGAAGTATATGGGCCGGTGGGCGTGTAGCCGGCGGGATAGGCGCTCGGGTTGGTAACGACTGCGTTTCTGCAAGCAGCGCTGTTGGGCTGGTGGACGCGCAGTGCGCTTGCCCAGGCGTCGCCGGCGTTGGTGAAGACATTCCCCATGTCGTGAAAGATGACGAAGCTGACGGTGTTGCCCAAAAAGGGAAGCGTCGGCGGCGGCAGGCGCAACTCGGTGCTGTTGGTGAGCGCGCCGGCGCCGCCGATTTGGAAGCCAGTTTCAGGATCGCGAGGCCCGGCAGCGTTCTGAGAAAATCCGCGCAGGGAAACTGCACCGCCGGCGTAGAGACGCTCGGGCAGAGGGATGATTCCGTTGGTGCCGCTGCCGAAGGTACGAATCTGGCCGTAACGCGTGTTGCGGGCGATCACGAAGCGGCCTTTATCAAAGCTGTAGTAGCTGGAGTTCGATGTGTCGATGCGATTGAACTCGGCTTCCGCGCCGAAGAAGCGGTCGGAGAGAAACTCCTGAAAGCTGGTGTAGGTGCCGCGGCGAGCGTCCATCGCCAGGTCGCGGGTGTCGCGAATCCATGTGAAGGCGGGGCCGCCGACGCGCGTTGCGGTGGAGAGCGAGGAAATTTCTCCGGGATAGACCTGCAAACTGCTGGCGGAAACTTTAACGCGACGGAAATCGATTTCGTAGACGAAGGTGTTGGCGCGCGAGAGCCAGGAGCCGGGGCGATTGAAGCTCTGAGTAAAGCGGAAGGCAGCTTCAAGACGGGAAGCGACGTAGGTTGAGACATCGAGGCTATTGGCGTAGCCGCCAGAAAAGGTGAAGCCGAAGTTGGGGTTTCCCTGAAGGTGCGGAATCTGGTATTGAATGCCTGCGCTTTGCTCGAGCAAGCCATAGGTGCCGCGAAGCGAAATGGATTGGTCGCGGCCAAAAAGACCGATGCGCGTGATGTCGGCGAGGATGCGGGGGCTCACGCCGGTTTTGCCGTTGGGGTTGCACTTGACGCCTCCAGCAGTGGCGCCGGCGCAGTTGTTTTGCGGCTGGCCGGTTTGCACCTCGAAGCCGATGCCGGGAGTGAGTGTCCAGCGGCGTGCTTCGACGGTTTGCAGCAGGATTGTTTTCTGGGGCGCGCCTCCGTCGGGGTTCTCGACGGCCACATTCACTTCATTGAAGAGGGCAAAGTCATAGAGATTGCGCTGCGTATCGGAGAGCGCGGTGCGGTTGAGCGGATCGCCGGCATGGAGAGTGATGGCGCGCGCCACCGTCTGCGGGCGGGTGAACACGAGGCCGGTCAACAGAACGTTGCGAACAAAGATCTGTTCCCCCTCATCGACATGGAAGACGACGTCGACTTTGCTCGGATCGGAGGTTTCAGTCCGCTGGGCGATGGTGACTGTTGCCTGATCGAAGCCGCGGCTGTAGTAGTCGGTGACGATCACGTCGTGATCTCCCGCCAGGCTGAGCGGGGAAAGCAACTGACCCGGCGCGGTGTTCATCAGCGCAGTAAGTGTCGTGGTGGCGATGTGGCTGTTGCCATCAATGCTTAGCGTTCCCACGCGGAGTTGCTGGCCTTCGGCGATGTGGTAGATGACCTGAAGCGGAGCGGTGCGGTCAATGGCAGCTTGCTGGCCTGTGGGTGACGGGTTATCGGCGACGACGGTTTCAGGAGTGCTGGTTTCAGGCGTTACTTTGACGTGGGCGAATCCATTGCTCTGGTATACGGCCTGAATTGCGCCGACGTCGGCCGACACAAACGCCTGGCTGTAGACGCCGTGGCGATCGAGAACGCCGGCGGTATGAACACTGAGCAGGGCCGTGAGCGTGGCGGAGTCAAAATAATGATTGCCGTCGACGGAGACTTTTTCAACGCGGCGGCGCGGGCCGAGCTGGATGGTATAGAGGATGTCGACCCGGTCACTGCTCAGTCGGCCGCCGCTGGGGTGATTGCTGCCGGGTATTTGGGATTGGTGATCGACCTTGACATCGAAGTAACCCTGGCGCTGAAAGTAGTCGCGCAGGCGGCGGTTGCCTTCATTAAGCAGGTCTTCGTCGACGCTGCCTTCTTCAAAGATGGGGACGAGATGCTTGACGCGATCGTCGCCGATGGCAGCGCCCTTGACTTCGACGTTGACGACCGGCCCGCGATTGGCGGTGAAGCTATAGTCGACTGATTTGGTGGTGCTGTTGTACTTGGCGGATTCGAGCTTGACGTCGGCTTCAAGGCGGTTCTGCTTTTGATAATCGCGGAGCACGCCATCGAGGGCGCGATTGACGATGTCGTGATCGACATGAGCGCCTACGCGCAGTTTTGCATGGCGGCAGAATTCCTCAAGGCTCATGCCGGAGTCGCCGGTTACAACGATCTTTCCAACACGCGCCTGGAGGCCTGAGACCACGCGAAAAGCGACATCGGCAAGCTGTTGCTCGGCGTGGGGCGTGACCGTCTGCGTGATCGCCGCTTCGTGATAGCCATTCTCTTCAAGCGTGGAGCGCATCTGCTTTACAGCGCGAAGCATTTTGGCTTGAGTGAAGCGTGTTCCGGCCTGGAGCTGGCTGGCGCGCTCGAGTTGCGTGTTCATGGTTGGGCCGATGGCGCCATCGACTTCCAATGTGCCGATAAACGTGCGCGGGGTTCCGACGAAAGTCAGCGCTACTCCGCCGGCTTCACGCGAGGCCTGAACTTCGATGCTGTCATAAAGCCCAGTTGCGTAGAGTTGGCGGAGGCTTTTTTTGATGTTGTCGGCGGAGAGCGATGCACCTTCAGCCTGACCGAGATGGCCGGGCAGCGGCGTGAGGCGGTCGGCGGGAAGGCCCTCGAAGGAGATGTGGAGCACGGTTAAGCCGTCGAATGCCAGAGTGGAGTCGTTGTCGGCGACTGAGGCAGGCGCACCGGCGGCGGGAGTGGCGGGCGGGGCAGCGACTGGTGGTTCTTGGCTGCGGACGGAGATTGTGGCAGTTGCAACGCAGAGAAGAATCAAGGCGAAGAATGGCAAGGAGAAGCAAGGACGGCTCGCAGAGAGGTCTGCGCAGCGACGCCGGCAATAAGCCCAGTCGAATCGAGCAGTGCGCGCGGCCTGTGGACGGGGGAGCCGAGATACGCCGCATATTTCCGCAGGCTTCGTTTGCAAGACCATATCCTAAAGATGAGGTGGAACCCCAGGGCCTGTCCTCTGATCCCAGGGAGCAGCGTTCGAGAGAGTGCGGTTCCAGAACCCGCTGTCAGCACGCGCTGTCAATATGCGCTTTGAACCCTCGCTCTGGAAGGTGGTTGGCCGTCAGGTTGTTTTTATTCGAACTCAGCCAACCTAAACAGCCTCACTTTATACTAACGATCAAGGAAGCAACGGCAAAACCAATGAACGACCGCTCTGTTTAGCACGAAACCGGACAGGCGCTCCCGCAAGGGCAGCAAGGAAGGCCTGTCTGCAGTGACCCCAAAATTGGGAATCTGGTTGTGGTGTCCATGCAAAGTTGCGCAACTAAGCCGCCGATAAGCCACGGAGCGAGACCGGTGAAAGCCGGAGCACAGGATCCTGAATTTGGGATTTTGGGAAATTCTGGATTGGGCTTCCCGGGGATTTGAGATCGCACGAAGGAACCAGTCAGAACCGATAAAAAGAAGCAACCCGAAGGAAGTGCATGCCTAATTCGACCTCCGCCGCGCAAACGCCGAGACGCAGCCGCCCGAACGCTGTGAAGGAGACGCAGCGGGCGGATTCGGCGAATGAGCCCAGGAACCACGTGAAAAAACAGGCCACCAAACAAACCACAAAACAGGCCACGAATCGGGCCACGAAACCAACGGCGGACAAGGCCACGAACCAGACGGCGAACGAGAGTCCGAAAGAGGGCACGAATCGGGCCACGGGCCCCACAACAAATAGAGTGGGCGCGGCCACTGCGGTCGATTCCGATGTTCTGGCGCGGGCGCAGGCAGGCGATCATCAGGCGTTTTCCATGGTGTACGCCCTGCACAAGCGGCGAATCTACTCGCTTTGCCTGCGCATGGTGGGCAATGTTGCGGAGGCTGAAGACCTGACGCAGGAGGCGTTCCTGCAGTTACACCGCAAGATCGCGACGTTCAGGGGCGATTCGGCATTCTCAACGTGGCTGCATCGATTGGCCGTTAATGTGGTTCTGATGCAACTGCGCAAGAAGGGACTTTCGCTGATCTCGCTGGATGAGGCGATGGAACCGACGCCGGACGAGGGACCGAGCCGCAGCTTTGGCGCTCCGGATTTGACGCTCACCGGCTCGATCGACCGCCTGGCGCTGGAGCGCGCGGTTTCAGACCTGCCGACAGGATACCGGCTGATCTTCATCCTTCACGATGTGGAGGGTTTTGAGCATAATGAAATTGCCGCGATGCTGGATTGCTCGATTGGCAACAGCAAGTCGCAGCTGCACAAGGCACGCCTGAAGCTGCGCGATGCATTGCGCATTCAGAGGCGGCAGGAGGAGCAGCCATGACGGGCGATCCCAGAAACATGAGCTGCGAAGAATTCCAGGCGCAAATGCCCGAGTTGATCGGTTCCGGCAAGGACGCGTCTGCCCATCCTCACCTGCAAAGTTGCGAACGATGCCGAGCATTGCTGGCAGACCTGCAAACCATTGCCGACGCCGCCCGCGAGTTGTTTCCCAGTGTGGAACCGCCGGACGAGGTTTGGACGAATATCGAGTCGGCGCTCAAGAAGAAGAAAAAATAGAGGCCGCAACGTAATCCAGGCGACGCAGGAAGGCCATTCTCAGAGCGGCCGCTGGTTCTCCTCACATTTCGGGTAGTTCCCGCCGATAATCCTCACGGGTCGCCGATAGCCAGTAGCCATTGGCCAGTAGCCACTAGAGGGTAGGTCCCACGGACGATCATCTTTGGCGGTGTTTGGGTGTCGTGCTGTTTGGGAGGTCGCTCTTTAAAGACTCCCACTTTAGAGAATCCGGTGCGAAGGACTGACATTTATGGATTTTGGCGTGCGAGTCCATTATGGCGGGTCGGTCGATTTTGGCGCGACAGGCCCCGGTAGCAAGAACGGAGTCGGTTCGGACAATCCGGGTGGGGTGGGAACCCTGGCACGGACAGGAACGTAGGACAGGGCGTAGGACATGGCAAAGAGGGCAAAGGAGATGGCAAACGGAAGGGGCGGTGGGTCAATTTGAAGAGCTTCCCTCAGGGGCTAAAGCCCTGATTTTGTTAGGCGCGATTTACGGCACGACCAAGTTTGTGCCCTTTCAAACACGTCGAGTCCCTGCAAATTCATCCCCCTTCAGCTCGCGCCAAACTGACCCACTGCCAAGGAAGGTGAAAGTTGCAACTTTTCCTGATTTGAGCTATCTAATGAAGAAATGTTGATACGAGGACACTCAATGCCAAACGAGCCGAACACGCCAGCCAGTGAGACATCCGCTAAAAATCCCCCTGCGATCCGTAGGATTCCTGTGCTTCCGGTACGCGACACGGTCCTGTTTCCGCACGCGGTATTGCCGCTGACGGTAGGCCGTGAAGGTTCCATCCAATTGATCGAATCGTTGGGCGAGGAACGCACGATCATTGTTGCGGCGCAACTGGATCCGCGGCTGGACGCTCCCAAGCCTGCTGACCTGCACACGGTGGGAACGCTGGCCACGGTGCACAAGGTCGTGCGCATGCCCAACCAGAGCAGGTTTGTGTTTACCGAGGGCGTGAGCCGTGTTCGCCTGGTGCGGTTTGTTCAGACTGAGCCGTTCATGGTGGCGGAGGTGCAGACGCTGGAGGATGTGGAGCCGGCGGCCTCACCGGAGTTTGAGGCTCTGGTGCGGAACGTGGTAGCCCAGTTTCAACAGATCGTCACCGAGTCACCGACGCTTTCAGACGAATTGAGGACAATCGCCGCGAACATCGACGAGCCTGCCAGGCTGGTGGATTTTGTGGCGTCGTCGCTTCCATTCCTGACCACGGACGACAAGCAAAATTTGCTGGAAACGCCGGGCACCGCGGAACGGCTGCAACGATTGAACCAACTGCTGGCCAAGGAGATCGAGGTGCAGCAGTTGCGCGCCAAGATCCAAAACGAGGTGCAGGACCAGGTGCAGCAGTCGCAGCGCGACTATTACCTGCGCGAGCAGATGAAGGCGATCCAGAAAGAGCTGGGCGAGCAGGATGATGGACAGCGCGATACCGAAGAGTTGCGCCAGAAGATTGAAGCCGCGGGCATGCCCGAGGACGTAAAGAAGGAAGCGCTGAAGGAGATGTCGCGGTTGCAGCGGATGTCGCCGATGGCGGCGGACTACTCGCTTACCCGGAATTACATCGAGTGGCTGGCATTGCTGCCGTGGGCCAAGAGCTCGGGATCGAAGATCGACATCAACCTGGCGAAGCAGATTCTGGATGAGGACCACTACGAACTGACGAAGGTGAAGGACAGGATTCTGGACTACTTGAGCGTGCTGGAGCTGAAGCCAGACATGAAGGGCCCGATTTTGTGCTTCGTTGGGCCGCCGGGAGTGGGGAAAACGAGCCTGGGGCGGTCGATTGCGCGCGCGCTGGGAAGGAAGTTTCAGCGCGTCTCGCTGGGCGGCATGCACGATGAGGCGGAGCTTCGCGGCCACCGGAGGACTTACATCGGCGCGTTGCCGGGACAGATCATCCAGAGCATTCGCAGGGCGGAAACGAACGACCCGGTGATCATGCTGGATGAAGTGGACAAGCTGGGAAGGGACTTCCGCGGCGATCCGGCATCGGCGCTGCTGGAGATCCTGGACCCGGCGCAGAACAATACGTTCCGGGACAATTACCTGGATGTGCCGTTCGATTTGTCGAAGGTGCTGTTCATCTGCACGGCGAACATGCTGGACACGGTGCCTGCGCCGCTGGTGGATCGCATGGAGATCATTCCGCTGCAAGGTTACAGCGAGGAAGAAAAGGTACACATTGCGAGCCGGTACCTGATTCCGCGGCAGATCAAGGAGAACGGGATCACGACGGAACAGATCGAGTTTCCCGAAGCCGCGGTGAGGCAGATTATCCGCCACTACACGCGCGAGGCCGGAGTGCGCAAGCTGGAACAGACGATCGGGACAGTGTGCAGAAAACAGGCGAGGCGCGTAGTTGAGGGACATGCGGAGAAGCTGGTGGTGACCAAGGAGACGTTGAAGGAGTTTCTGGGCGGCATCAAGGTGCGCGTGGAGACCGAGGTAGCGGAGCGGGTGAAGCGGCCGGGAGTGGCAGTGGGGCTGGCATGGACGCCGGCCGGCGGCGACATCCTGTTCATCGAAGCCAACAAGATGAAGGGCAAGGGCGGGTTTACGATGACGGGGCAGATTGGCGAGGTGATGCAGGAGTCAATGCAGGCCGCGCTAACGTGGGTGCGCTCGAATGCGACGCGGTTGGGGCTGGCCGAGGACTTTAACAAAGATCTCGACCTTCACATTCACGTGCCCGCAGGGGCGATTCCGAAAGACGGGCCGTCGGCCGGCGTGACCATGGCCACGGTGCTGGCCTCGTTGCTGACTGATACGCCTGTCCGACCGCTTACCGCGATGACCGGCGAGATCACGCTCAGCGGCAATGTGCTGCCGGTGGGCGGGATCAAGGAGAAGTTTCTGGCGGCGCGGAGGTCTGGGGTGGAAACCATCATCCTGCCTGCCGAAAACCGCCAGGACGTTGAAGAGGACCTGACGCCGGAGATGATGGAAGGCGTAACGGTGCACTACGCGAGCGAGATTGAGGACGTGCTGGCAGTGGCGCTGCCGCTGCTGGCGGCACGGCCGCAAATGCGGCCAGCAGCGCCGAGACGGACGGAGAGCACTGCGGGTGCGGCGACCGCTGTGGCTTAAGCGTTTCTCATTTCTTGTGTGAGCGGGCCGGCGAAAAAGCGGTTCCACAATTCACTTGCTCTTTCCAACTTCTTGCAGGGTGGCTTTTTCTCGATGAAAAAGCCACTCGGCGGTTGCGGGACTGGGTATAGCAATTGTGGAACCGCTGTAGCCGGCCTTTCTTTTTGGAAAGACGCCAGCGCAACTCGCCCAGCCCAACCCCTGAATTCAGACAAATGCGTCTAACGTGCAGGCGGTATGCTTTCCATAACTATGCAAGTGCGCGTGATTGCTTTTGGTGTGCTGAAGGAGTGGCTAAGCCCCGACGCCGCCGCAGTGGAGTTGCCGGAGGGCGCGACGGTGGGAGCGCTGCTTGAGCAACTGCGCGCGCGGTTGCCGGAGCGCGCGCCTAGAGACGCATTCCATGGGATTGCGGTGGGCGTGAACGCAGAGTATGCGCAGGCTGCGCAGATGCTGCATGACGGCGATGAAGTGGGGCTGTTGCCGCCGGTGTCTGGTGGGAGTGCTTCGCGGACCGGAAAAGCTTTGGAGGAGAGCGAGGGGGAACGCGAGGTTGTTGTCGCGCTGACGCGCGAGGCGATCGATGCGGACAGGATTGTTGCAGCGGCCAAGAACGGCGAAGACGGCGCGGTGGTGGTGTTTGACGGGATTGTGCGCAACCATTCACGGGGACGACGGACGCTGCATCTGGACTATGAAGCCTATGAAGTGATGGCCGTGGGGGAGATGAGGGAGCTGGGGCGGAAGGCGCGGGAGCGATTCGGCGTGCGCCAGGTGACGATGGTTCACCGGTTGGGGCGGCTGGAGATTGGCGAGACGAGCGTGCTGATTGTAGTGGCTTCGGCGCACCGCTCGGCTGCGTTTGAGGCGTGTCGCTGGCTGATCGATACGGTTAAGCAGACGGTTCCGATCTGGAAGAAGGAGACGTTTGCCGATGGGGCTGTTTGGGCGCCGGGAGAGCCGTTCCCGGAGGGATTGAGCATTGATGGGGAGCCGCATGAGGGCTAGTGCTGGTTGCACAGATACTCTATGTTCGGCGAAAGATGTCCCTCAGGGGCTGAAGCCCCGGATTCTGCCGGCTGTTTTCGGCACGGCTGAAGCCGTGCCCCTTCAAAACACCAATTATCCAGCCGGTCCCAGGTTCGGCGGAGTTCGCGGATTTTGCGCGGCTGCAGGCTTCTGCGCGGCGGCGGCGCTTGCGTTTGCGCCGATGACACTGTTTGCGCAGGAGGCCACGTTTCACGTGGACGTGAAGCTGGTGAACATCTTCGTCAACGTGACGGACAAGAATGGCGTGATTGTAGGCGCCCTGACTCAAAACGACTTTGCAGTGTTCGAGGATAACCGGCCGCAGCAGATCGCGGTCTTCGAGCGGAAGACGGACGTGCCGCTGAATCTGACGCTGGCCATCGATACATCGGGGAGCGTGCGCAAGGATCTGGACGAGGAGGCGAACGGGGCGCGGAAATTCGCTCACGACATTTTGCGGACGCAGGACCAGATGAGCGTGATCGAGTTTGCGACGGACGTGACCGAGCTGACTCCGTTTACCAATAACCTGTCTCGGATAGACCACGCGGTGGGCGAGCTTCGCACAGATAATTCAACGGCACTTTATGACGCGATTCGTTTAGGCTCTGAGGGGCTGGGAAAACGGCAGGGCCGCAAGGTGCTGGTGCTGGTGTCGGATGGAGATGATACGGCCAAGACGTCAACTTATGCGCAGGCTCTGGAAGCGGCGCTGCGCAACGAGGTGATGATTTATTCGCTGATCGACGTGCCGATTGAAGCGAGCGCGGGGCGCGACCTGGGCGGAGAACACGCACTGATTACGCTGGCGGAGCAGACGGGCGGAAAACATTTTTACGTGGGCGAGGGCGGGATGGACAAGGCGTTCGCGCAGGTGAGCGACGACCTGAGGACGCAATACCTGATTGGGTATTATCCGCAGCATCAGGTTCCGGGCGTGGAGTTTCATCGGGTGGTGGTGACGGTTCCGCGGGCGGCGGCGGATGAGTTTAATGTGCGGAATAAAGCTGGGTATTATGCGGATGCGGCGAAAGGGAACTGAGTTTGGTTGCGAAGGCGGCTCGGATGGGTTGATCCCGAAGAAGTTCCAGTGGGCCAGTGCGCCGATGATCACAATTGCATCTAAAATGGCAATATGACTTCTCCATTGTCTTCGCAGCGCCGATCGAAGACGCCTCCGCCGGGCGAAACCGGGCAGGAAGGGCTCTACCTGCGCTCGTTGAGCGATCGCCAGGTGATTGTGAACATCAAGTTGAGGGATGGTGAGACGGTGCGCGGGTGGATTGAGTACTTTGACGACTCCATGCTGCGGCTGACGCGCGAGGGCCAGCCCAATTTATTTATCTACAAGAACCAGATCCGGATGATCAGCGAAGCGGGCCGGCGGCGTACTCCGCGTTATGAGACTGCGGACGTGTCCGCATCTGACGGGCATGGGCCGGATGTGCACGGGCCGGACGGGCACGGCGCGGATGGACCTGGACCGCAAGGACAGGCACCGCAAAGGCTCGGAGTGGATGGGCACGCGCAGCATGGGGCAGGGCTATGAGCGGCGCAGCAGAGCCAGCGACTAAGCAGAATTTCATCTATGTTCCGAAGGCTGCGGAGATTGCTCGCGAGGCTGGAGCGCTGTTGCGCGAATACTACGCGAAGGGCGTAGAGACCGAATACAAAGGCGACGTGGACATTGTGACCGCGGCGGATCGCGCGGCGGAGAAGCTGATTCGGACGCGGCTCGGCGAGGCGTTTCCGGAGCACGGAGTCTATGGCGAAGAGGGCACGCGCGAGCGGATGGATGGTGAGTTTCGCTGGTACGTTGACCCGCTGGATGGGACTACGAATTTTGCTCATGGGTTTCCGCAGTTCTGCGTATCGCTTGGGCTGGAACACCGGCCGTTAGGACTGAAGGCGGGCGAGGATGGAACGCTGGTGGCGGGGGTGATCTACGATCCGCTGCGGGATGAGATGTTCACGGCTGAACGCGGGCACGGGACGCAATTGAATGGGAAGCCGGCGAGGGTTTCGCATAACGCGGAGCTGGCCGAGGCGCTGCTGGGAACGGGATTTCCGAGCCGCAAGCGTCATGCCAGCCCGAACATTCATTTTTACCAGGAGTTCACGCTGCGCTCGCACGGGGTGCGGCGGGCGGGCTCGGCGGCGCTCGACCTGGCGTATGTGGCCTGCGGACGCATGGATGCGTTTTGGGAGTTCAACCTGAATCCGTGGGACACGGCGGCGGGAATTTTGCTGGTGGAAGAAGCCGGCGGACGCGTGACGGATTTTGCGGGCAGACAGTTCCAACTGAAGAGCGATGAGATTCTGGCGTCGAATGGATTAATTCATGAAGAGCTGATCGGAATGTTTGACGACATGTTTGCCGGGCGTGATTTGTCGCCCATTCCGACTCCGGAGGAGTTTGCGAGAAACAGGGAACAGAGAAACAGGGACCGAGGGGCCAAGGGAACAAGGGACCAAGAAGGCAGATGAATCTTCTTTCAGCCGTGATGATTTAGCCAGTCGTTTTCCAACAAATCCTTTCGATCTGGTTCTTTCGCCCCTTTGGGGCTGCTTTCTCAAACCGCAACTCCTAACCCCAGGCTCACGCTGGGCTACCGTCTTTTGCCCGCTTCGCAGGCTTGCTCCGCCGGTCGCTGCCCTCCTTGTTCGCTTGTTCTCTTGGTCCCTTGGTCCCTGTTTTTTTCGCTTCCCGCATGGCAAAACGCGGACGAAAATCGTGGAGTCAGGGCGCGGGGCCGTATGCTACTATCAGCCTCGTAAAGACTGGTTCGTAAAGATCAGAGCGGCTCGCGTTTGCGCGGGCTGCGGGAATCTCCGGAGATAGCAAAGATGGCATACGTCATTGCAGAACCCTGTATCGGCACCAAGGACACCGCCTGTGTAGACGCCTGTCCCGTCGATTGCATCCACCCCAAAAAAGATGAAGCCGGTTTTGGCGAAGCCGATCAATTGTTCATCGACCCGGTTGAGTGTATCGACTGCGGCGCGTGCGTGCCGGTGTGCCCGGTTTCAGCGATTTTTGCGCTGGATGACCTGCCGGAGAAGTGGGCGCACTTTACCGAGAAGAACTCCGCGCACTTCGGCCGGTAGTCGGCTGAACGTCGGCTTGGCGCAGCAGTAACGATTTCTCAGGACGCGCATTCCGGTTGCCGGGATGCGCGTTTGTGTTTGTGTTGAACAATTTTGTGTTTCGTCGATGCCCAAGACGAAACGATGAGAAAAATCAGGCGATCAACTCCATGCCGGCGTCGCGCGCCGCGATGTTGTCGAAGGTGACGGTCCGGCTGCAGCCGGCCGCGCGCGCGGAGGCGGCGATGAGGCAGTCGGCGAAATCGGCGCGAGTTGAGCGGAATTGCCGGGTTGCAGTTGCGACGATCGTGTTTTGCTCCAAGACGACGGATTCCAGCAGTAGTAAGCGCTCAAGCGCATTGCAGACTACCGGTTTGGCAACGCGCATTTTTCTGCTCATTGCCCAGACAAATTCAAGAACCGTGGCCAGCCCCACCCACCCCGGGTCGTCCGCCGTCAGCGATGCCATCGTGGCGTCGGCGAGCGGACTCTGATGCGGATCGTCTTGCGCAAAAAAACGTAAGAGAACATTCGTATCCAAGCCGATCACGCCGCTTCTCCATCCGAGGCGCGCGCTGCGCCAGTCTTGGTAGCCTCATCGAGTTCAAACGCACGCTGGTGGATCATCTCGTTCATCTCCTCATCGGTTTTTGGAACGTCAAACCCGGCCAGGATGCCGCGCAAATCCATGATGGAGCCAGTGGAAGCACGCATAACGAATCCTCCATCCGCGTCTGGGTAAAACACTACTTTTGTGCCAGGCTTCAACTCCATGGCGTCTCTCACTTCGGCGGGAATCGTGATCTGGCCTTTGGATGTGACCTTGGCTGCGGGCATAGAGGTCTCCTTACTCATTCTATTCTACCTTACTTTTTTGTAAATGTACCTTGTTTATCTGATTCAGCGGAATTTCTTAGTAATTGCCTTACTTTTGTACATTTTCCTTACCTTGTTCCGCGCGGAATGGTGCGGCGGGTACATACGGCGAAGATGCGATGATGGAATCGAATGAGCGTGCTCACGTCAGAAGCGGTGATTTTGCGCACATGGCCGGTGCATGAGGCCGACCTGCTGGTGAGCTTTTTTACGCGCGATTACGGCCGGCTGAAGGGCATGGCCAAGGCGGCGCTCAAGAGCCGGAAGCGGTTTGGCGGCGCGCTGGAGCCGATGACGCTGGCGCGGGCGTGGTTTGCCGAGCGGCCGCGGCAGGAATTAGTGAGGCTCGACCAACTGGAGATTCTGCGCTCGCCGCTGTCGGCGCCGGTGGATCAGACGCGCATGGCGGTGCTGAGCTTTTATGCCGAGGTGATCGACGAGGCGCTGCCGGAGCGCGATCCGCAGGCGACGGTGTTCCGGCTGGTGGCGAGCGTGCTGGAGCTGACGAACGCGGTGAGGGCGGAGGCTGGGAATTCTGCGGCGGGGCCCGCGGTCGCTGGGCCGTGGATGGCTCTGACGTATTTTTCGCTGTGGATGACTCGGCTGATGGGATTGCTGCCCGACATTGGCCACTGCATGGTGTGCGGAGAGACGCTGGGCGCGGGCGAAGTGCGCTTTAACGCGTATGCGGATGGACTTTTTTGCGTGCTGCATGCGAATGGGTCGGGAAGCGGGCTCAGCGCCGATAGCTGGCAACTGGCGCAACGGATGCTGCGGGCGCCGGCGGCGAGTTTTGCGGGCGAGGCGTGGCCGCGGAAACGCGGGCAGGATCTGAGGCGGTTTACGCTGCAGACGCTGGAGCGGCATTTGGAGAGGAAGCTGAAGACG
>Ga0208849_1000412_pt1 | contig 40625 bp, 46 predicted proteins | sample NGESurdeep072012_10_FD_184470 | JGI IMG/M metagenome (GOLD analysis project Ga0208849, IMG submission 184470) | Arctic peat soil microbial communities from Barrow, Alaska - NGEE Surface sample 53-3 deep-072012 (SPAdes) | ecosystem: Environmental > Terrestrial > Soil > Wetlands > Peat ... | reverse complement strand
ATTCCTAGCAGAATTGCCCGGGCCGGTCTACTGCCGTATCTAATCGATCCAATACTATCCAAAGTAGGGTCGCGGATAGGGTCGGAACTCACGGAACGCACGCCATTATTGAATAACTTGCGCGTTCATGGCCGGAACAAGTCCGGCCATGACATGTGAGTGGTTGCGGTAATCTTACCGAACGTCGGCAACTATATACTTGACTGAATTGACGAGAATCGCTTTAGTAGCAATGGGCGATTCCCGCAACCTTAAGGATTCAGTCATGGCGTTCAAAGTGACAAACGCGATGGTCGACGTAATCAATAAGACCGCGAATGTGGTCATTCAGGATCAGGGACCGCCAAACCGGATGGTTCAGGCACAGTTCCCGTTCGATCCCCCATCGGCAGAAGGGGCGGAGAAGGACAAGGTTCTGGAAGCCGCGAAGAAAGTCCTACAGGACGCCCTTGCGAGCCTCTAGACTGTTCCTCTAGGACAGCCACACGACCTTCAAGAGCGAACAGGCGCGTCTCTAGTCCACCGCTCATTCCTTGCGTTCCTTGCGCTTGCCGAGCTTTCGCTTGGCCTTTGGCCGTTTGGCTTTGTGAGGCGCCGGCTTCGTCGTCAGGAAGCTCTGCACCACCTTTTGAAATTCAGGGTCTTTTGTCGGATCGGGGTATTTGACCATGTCAGAAGCCATAAGCAAGTTCACCATCGGTAAGCTGGACGCAGCGCGCCGACAATTGGACACAGCAATCGACGACTGGTTCTGCGGCGGCGATCCAGTGGTTGTGCATACCTTGGCGTGTGCTGCCTACGAAATAATCCACGCTTTGAGTTTGAAGCGCAATCCTAACCGACGCGACCTGTTGTTCGACAACGACAATATCAAAGATGAACACCGCAAGGAGTGGAACGATCTTCTCCGAAAGCCATGGAACTTTTTTAAACACGCGGATCGCGACGGCGATTCCGTCATTGAATTTGATCCAAGACAGTCGGAGGGATTCATATTGTTCTCGATTATCGGCATTGGACTTTGCGGCGAGCGCATCAACACGGTGGAGTCCGCGTGGACTATGTGGTTGCAAGTGCAACACCCTGAGTTCCTAACAGAAAAAGGCCGGAAATTCTTTGCGGAGAACGTTCCAGTCGACAGTCTCGATCAGGCTAAGAGAATGTCCCGTGAGGAATTTTTCCATGGTTTTTGCGATGCATCGCATATGATAGCGGCGGGCAACGCTCCGCCGGGGCGCCCGCTTCCGCATCAAAGGCGCACGTTCCGTATCCGTGGCGACGGATGATTTCACTGTCCTTTTCTCCACCTCAAAAAATGTTTCGCTTTTTGCTTATACGTTTGCGGCCTTGTCAGCAGGTCGATACGTGAGACGCTTGCCCTCGATGGAATGAATGGCTATCGCCGTCACGGTCCACCAGCGTCAAAACGGTTTGTTTCTTCGGCTCTTTCTTGGCATAGGCGCGGTTCTTGGCCTTACCACCGATCACCGTTTCGTCGCTTTCAACGGTGCGCCCTTGTCCACCAATCGGGCCACGCTGGGCCGGAATCATTTGCTCACGGATGCGATGGCACATGAACCAGCTAGATTTGTAGGTAATCCCCAACATGCGGCTGATTTGAAGGGCGCTCATGCCCTTCTTGCTGGAGACAATTAGGTGCGTGGCGAAAAGCCATTTGTGCAGCGGGATATGGCTGCGCTCATAAAGCGTGCCGACGCGCACCGTGAACTTTTCCCGGCAATCGTTGCAGAAGTACCAGCCCGGACCCATGGACTTGCCGCCGAGGCGCTTCACCGTGTCGAGTTGGCCGCAATGAGGGCAAACCGGGCCGTCTGGCCAACGGGACGCCTCTAAGTATTCGCGGGCTTTATCTTCGTCAGTGAACGCCGGATTGGTCAGATCACACATTTGGCTGTCTCCGTAGGACAACCCTTATAAAGCACGGCCTTGCAGTTCAGTCAAGTATATAGTTGCCCGAACGTCGATCAGTTGAATTTCTGTTTAACGTCCTCGATGCCGCGGGCGAGCAGCGCTTCGGCCACTTTGCCCTTGGCGGCAACGGACAGAATCTTCTCGGCTGCGGCGATTGCAGCGTCTGTTGCCGCGGATCGCACGTCGGCAAGCGCCTGCGCCTCGGCCTGGGCGATTTTCGCTTCCGCCATCTTGGTGCGGCGGCCGACAAATTCTTCCACGCGCTGCTTGGCCTCGACGGCGAGGCGCTCGGCTTCGCTCTTGGCGCTGGCGATGATGGCTTCGGCTTCGCTCTCGGCGGCGCGGCCCTTGCGCTCGAATTCGGCGAGGAGAGCCTGCGCCTCCTGGCGCAGCCTCGACGCCTCGTCGAGCTCGGACTTGATGCGTCCCTGACGCTGATCGAGCGCACCGGTGAGTTTCCTGTGCACTCCCAGATAGCCAAGCAGGCCGAGGAAGCAGATAAAGCAGATGGCGACCCAAGCTTCGGGCGAAGGCATCGTGCGCTGGTCCTTTAAGGGTTGCCGACTTCGTCGAGCGCAGCAGTGACCTCGTGCGCCGCCGGCGCCTTGCCGATCAGTCGCTCGACGATCGCGGAAGCGCTGTCGCCGGCGATGGCGCCAACGTTGCTCATGGCTGCGCTGCGCGTTGCAGCGATCGATTTTTCGGCCGCCGCCAAGCGTTGGTGCAGTTCTGCCTCAAGCCGCTTGTTGGTCTCATCGGCCGCGGCCGCCTGCTGTTCGCGCATCGCGTTGGCGATGCCCTGCGCACGGCTGCGCGCGTCGGTCAGCGCTTTCTCGTAGGCGGCGTGCGCTGCGTCCGACCGCTCCTTGAGCTGCTGCGCAGCCGCAATATCGTCGCCGATACGCTTCGACCGAGCGGCCAGGATCGAACCGATGCGTGGCAGGGCAATCTTTGCCATCAGCACGTAGAGCAGCACGAAACTCAGCGTCAGCCAGAACAGCTGCGATGGAAAGTTCTCGGATTGGAACGGCGGGAACTCGTGCTTCCCCGCTGGCGCTTCGGTTGTGGCGGTCGGCGTGGCCATGGACGGCTGATTCTCAGAATTGATACAGCAGCAGGAGTGCGATCAGCAGCGAGAAGATGCCGAGCGCCTCCGTGATGGCGAACCCGAAGATCAGGTTGCCGAACTGGCCCTGCGCCGCCGACGGATTGCGCAGCGCGGCCGCCAGGTAATTGCCGAAGATCAGGCCGACGCCGACGCCCGCACCGCCCATGCCAATGCAGGCGATGCCGGCCCCGATCAATTTCGCGGCGTTTGCATCCATGAGAAAGCTCCTTTTTTAAGCCCCTCCTTACCTCCCCCGCGAGCGGGGGAGGGGAAGGGAGGGGGGCCGTCAGTGGCCCGGGTGTATCGCATCGTTGAGATAGATGCAGGTGAGAATGGCGAACACGTAGGCTTGCAGGCACGCCACCAAAAGCTCGAGTGCGCACAGCATGACCACCATGATAAACGGCAGTACCGCACCGAACCAACCGAGTATGCCGGCACCGGCCAGCATGATGATGAATCCGGCGAAAACCTGCAGCGTAATGTGGCCGGCCAGCATATTGGCGAACAGACGGACGCTGTGCGACACCGGCCGCGACACGAACGACAGCACTTCGATCGGCACGATCAGCGGTAAAAAGACCCACGGCACTCCGGACGGCACGAACAATTTCAGGAAGCGCAAGCCGTTCTTCCAGAAGCCGTAGATGACGACGACGAGGAACACGAGGATCGCCAACGTCGCCGTGACGATGAGCTGGCTGGTCACCGTGAAGGAATAGGGGATAAGGCCGATCAGGTTGGCGACCAGCACGAACATGAACAGCGTGAATACGAAGGGCAGGAATTTCATGCCCGCTTCGCCGGTCGAACTGCGCAGCGTCGTGGCGACGAATTCGTAGGACACTTCCGCGACCGCCTGCAGCCGGCCTGGAATGATCGCGCGCCGCACGGTCGCGCCGATTAGCAGCAGCGACAGCAGCCCGACGATGAGCAGCATGTAGGCGGCCGAATTGGTGAACGCGATCTGGTGACCGCCCAGGTTCAGCAACGGCAGCAAATTTTTGATCTGAAATTGCTCGATCGGATCGAGATGCATGGTCCTATCGCCGTCGCCTGGCAGGAGAGCCTAGTTGTTAGAGTTCACCGAGCGCACCACATTGAGCACGCCGGCCGCAAAGCCGAGCATTCCTAATACAATGAGCCCCCAGGGCGAACTCTTGAGCCAGTGGTCGATGAGCAAGCCGAGGCCGGCACCGACCACCACGCCTGCAACGAGTTCGCTTGAGAGCCGGAAGCCCTTGGCGTAGCCGGATGCAGTCGTCGCCCTATCCCCAACCGGACCATCGGAAGGCCGCGTCGCCCGATCGCGCGCCAGTCTTTCGCCGAGCCGCTGGAGTCTCGCAGAGAGAGCGGCCTCATCGGTATTTGCTTTGCCGCCCTCGCCGTTGTCGCGCGCGCCGTCGCTCATGCTTCCGACACCCGCGGTTCTGCGGCGATTGCGGCATCGCAGCCCGCTGAAACCGCGCGGACCATACTGAGGCGATTCAGGCGAGTCAAGAAACGCCAATCCCGGCCTAACCGATTGATTCCAAAGCTCATATGATCATTCTCCAACAGCCTGGGGACAGCGTCCGGGGGCGCATTTTCGACGCTGAGGGTATTCTGTCGGTCTCTCACGGCAGCTCCTGTTGATATATTGATAGTCACGCATGAACGCGCCGGTCTCGCGGCCCGTTCCGGTACCCGTCTCGTCCAGGAGGTGATTATGATTTGGAAGGCATCGGCTGCCGTCGCCATAGCCGTCTCGGTCCTGACCATGTCCGCCGCTATCGGCGAGTCGAGGTCGCCGCCGCTGGGCGAGGCCCGCTATAGCTTCCAAAAGGTGCCGGACGGCTTTCTGCGGCTCGATACCCGAACCGGCGAGGTCGCGCTGTGCGGCAGCCAGCCAGTGGGTTGGGCGTGCGTGACTGCGCCCGAGGATCGCGCCGTTCTTGAAAATGAGATCGCCCGGCTGCACCGCGATAATGCTGCGCTGAAGCAGGAGCTGCTGGCGCATGGCTTGACGCTGCCGCCAGGCACGCGGCCCGAGCCGCCCGCGGGCAATGACGAGCCGCAAGTCGTGATTCGGCTGCCCGACAGCGCCGATGTCGACCGGATGGTGACTTTGGCCGGGAAAATGTGGCGCCAGTTCCTCGATGCGATCGTCGATGCGCAGAACCAGATGATGCACAAGAGCTGAGCCGCGCCCGTGCCTGGATCAGACGCCACGGCGAGCCATTTGTCCTCCGTTCGCGTAACCCATGCGGAGACGATCGCAAGTGCGGTTCTGACGCTGCACACCACGGGCGAAGGCTTCTTCGACATCACGCGCGAGGCGGCACGTTTTATCGACAGCGCCCGGGCGGCGGACGGCATTCTATTGCTGTTTCTGCGGCACACATCGGCGTCCCTGGTGATCCAGGAGAATGCCGATCCGGACGTGCAGATCGATCTGGTGACGGCCTTCCGGCGGGCGGCGCCGGAGAGCGCCGGCTGGGTGCACGATACGGAGGGGCCCGATGACATGCCGGCGCACATCAAGAGCATGCTCAACGGCGTGTGCCTGAATGTGCCGGTGAACGACGGCCGCCTCGGCCTCGGCACCTGGCAGGGCATCTATGTCGCCGAACATCGCCGGGCGCCGCACCGGCGCGAAGTCGTGCTGCAATTTCTGGGTTCATGCCGGCAGGACTAGAGCGCTTCCCGATTACACTGAATCGGGAAGCGCTCTAGTTTTATAGATTTGGTCGCATTTTCTTCGGAAAACCGGTGGCCACTTTTCCGGAAAATGCTCTAAACGTCTCCGGTCACGAATCTGATTAACATGGACCTGATCAAGCGGTGGCCGCTAATATGCTGCAAGCGGAGCACTGACCTAGGGAAGACTTGCCGGACAATGTCGGTGAGCGAAACGCAACTTCATCGCCTGGTGATCGCCGACGATCATCCGCTGTTCCGTGGCGCGTTGCGTGAAGCGGTGTCTGGCGTGCTCGGCCGCGCCGAGATCGGCGAGGCTGCCACCTTCGAGGAGGTCACCGATCTGTTGGAGCGCGGCGGCGGTGAGGTCGATCTCATCCTGCTCGATCTGCGCATGCCCGGCGTGCGGGGCTTTTCCGGCCTGATGTATCTGCGCGCCCAATATCCGAGCGTGCCGGTCGTCGTTGTGTCCGCCAACGACGATCCCGCTGTGATCCGGCGCTGCATGGAATTCGGCGCCTCGGGTTTCTTCCCGAAAACGCTCGGCGCCGATGCCTTGCGCGCGGCGCTAACGCGCGTCCTGCAGGGCGAATTGTGGACTCCACCCGATGTCGATTTCGCGCGCGATGCAGATGCGGAGAGCGCGGCGATGATCGCGCGGCTTGCATCGCTCACGCCGCAGCAGGTGCGCGTTTTGATGATGCTGTCGGGCGGATTATTGAACAAGCAGATCGCTTATCAGCTTGGTGTGTCGGAGGCGACCGTGAAGGCGCACGTCTCCGCGATTCTGCAGAAGCTCGGCGTCGACAGCCGTACACAGGCGGTGATCGCCGCCGGCCGTATCGAGACCGGCCAATGGCCACACACGCCGTCGCGTCCGGAGTGATGCACATGAAGGCAATAAGGATTGGATGAGCGGCCCCGCTGACCTCGGAGCGCTATGTCATGATGCGGGACCGCTCAACCGTGTCAAACCATCGCCTGACGCGTTCAACAGTAAGCGATGATCATTGCCGGTGTGCTAAGGACCGCTTCCGTAGCATCGCGAACGTAATACTACGTGGTGACCGCTATTACGCGGCAAGCTCGCGCATGATGCGGTAGAGCCGCGCCTGGCCTTCGAAACCGATTCCGGGACGATCAGATAAATTGAGATAGCCGTCGGTGAGTTTGGCATCATCCGCGAAACCGCCGAAATCGCCAAAAACGCCCGGATAGGATTCGGCGCCGCCGAGGCCGAAGCCGGCCGCGATCGCGATCGACATTTGATTGCCGCCATGCGGGAACAACAAGCTGCGCGGCCATTGGTGTCCGGCCAGCATGTCGAGCGTGCGCGCATATTGGACGATGCCGTAGGCTTGCGGCGGATCGACCTGGATGACGTCCTTGCGTGCGGCCTTGAGACCGCCGAAACGCACCAGGTTCTCGACGTCCTGGGTGGAAAACAGATTTTCGCCGGTCGACAGCGGCGCGTCATAAAGCCCGGCGATCTCGGCAAGAAGCGCATAGTCGAGCGGGTCGCAAGGCTCCTCGAACCAGCGCAGCCCAAACGGCTCAAGCCCGCGCGCATACGCCAGGGCCTCGTCGCGGCCGAATTTTGAATTGGCGTCGACGGCAAGCTGTCCGCCGCGCGGCAGGATGGATTTGACGGCGTCAACGCGGGCAAGATCGTCAGCGAGCGCCATGCCGCCGACCTTCATCTTCACCATGGTGTAGCCGGCATCGAGATGGGCGCGCATCTCGTCCTGCAAGTCCTTGGTCGTCTTGCCGGGCGCATACCAGCCGCCACCGACATAGCAAAACACCTTCTCGGCGACCTTGCCGTTGTTGTACCGCTCTGCGAGCAGACGGTGCAGCGGCTTCTCGGCGATCTTGGCGACCGCGTCCCAGATCGCGACCTCGATGGTGCCGATGCCGACCGAACGCTCGCTGTGGCCGCCGGATTTTTCGTTCTGCATCATTACGGCGAGGATCTTTTCCGGGGAGAGATTATCCGCGGTTTCATCGAGCAGCGATTGGGGATCGGCTTTAAGGATGCGCGGAATGAAGCGCGCCCGCATCTGCGCACCGCAAGCGTAACGCCCGGTGGAATTGAAGGCGAAGCCCACGACCGGCTTGCCGTCGCGCACAACGTCGGTCATCACCGCGACTACCGACGTGGTCATTTCCGAGAAGTTGAAGCTCGAATTGGCGAGCGAGGAATTCAGCGGGATCGCGGTTTCGCGGATGTCGACGATGCGCAACGGGCTGTCCTCCCTCGGATCGTTCTTGCTATCATGAGCGTGCGCGGCGATGCAGAAAATCGTCCGTGGCGGGTAGGGGGAGGGGCACCATGTCCGATCCGGCTCATCGCGCGCGGCGTCGCTATCGTCGAACCGATCGGTGACCGGGACTACGGCATGCGCGATTTCGCCGTGACCGATCCGGACGGCCACCGACTCGTGTTTGGCCAAGAAATTTCCGAAGGACTCTCCGAACAATGACCATCAAGGAAACCATCATGCCTTCAAAGAAAGTGACGCGTGACGATCTCCGCCAAGCCGCGGAGAAATACAAGAATTGGGGCAAGTGGGGCGCGGACGACGAGATCGGCACGCTCAACTACACGAGCGCGGACGACATCGTCGCCGCGGCGCGGCTCGTGAAAAAGGGCAAGGTGATCTCGCTCGCGCTCAACTTCGACAATAACGGCCCGCAGGGCGGCAAGACCAATTATCCGGTGCTCGGGCGCATCAATCCGCTGCACACCATGCTGCGCACCGGCACCGACGCCTATTCGGGCGTGCTCGACAAGCGCGGTATCCGCGCCGCCGACGACATGGTGGTGATCCCGCTGCAGTGCGGCACGCAATGGGACGGGCTCGGTCACGTGTTCTACGAGGACAACATGTGGAACGGCTACGATTGCCGCGAAGTGTCGTCGTTCGGCGCGGCGAAATGCGGAATCGAGAAGACCAAGGCCAAGATGGTGGGCCGCGGCGTATTTTTGGACGTGGCGCGCGCGCTCGGCAAGGACTGCCTCGACGACGGCTACGGTATCACCTGCGACGACCTCGATATGACGGCGAAGAAGCAGAACGTCGAGTTCAAGCGCGGCGATTACATCATCGTGCGCACCGGCCAGATGGAACGCTGCCTCGAGGCCGGGAGCTGGGATGGTTATCCAGGCGGCGACGCGCCGGGCTTTGCGTTCGAGACGCTGGAATTCGTCGCCAAGACCGAACTCGCGGCGCTCGCCTCCGACACCTGGGGCTGCGAAGTGCGGCCGAACAACACCGAGGGCGGCATCAACCAGCCCTGGCATTGGATCACCATCCCGATCATGGGCATGACCATGGGCGAGATTTTTTATCTGAAAGACCTCGCCGAGGACTGCGCCGCCGACAGCGTGTACGAATTCATGTTCGTGGCGCCGGCCATACCCATCACCGGCGCGGTCGGCTCGCCGACCAATCCGTTGGCGATCAAGTAACGAGGGACGCCGCTCCGGACGGGCAAAGCTAGCTCCGGGATCGTGTGACGCACGCATATTGGGACGGCGGGGCTCGCCCCGGCCGTGCACGTCTCTGCTTGTCCACCCCCCTGAAAGGAGTGGTGCCGCCGCCGCCCGCAAGCCGCGCCAGCCGGAGCTTTTCGCGACGTCGCGCGAGTCTCGCGGCGGCCGTGTCGCGGGTAATGACCTCCGCAGCTCTTCGGTTTTAAGGCCGGTTTTGACTGTGCCGCGGATCACAGACGCCATCGCGCGTGTCCGCTAGCTTTTGCATGAAAGCCGCGAAGCGTCGCGCTTTCGCTCGACGGCGCTTTTGTTCAATTTTTATTCGAGGAGGTCCAGATGTCCATGCCAGCGGTCCGTTTAAGCGCCGCGCCGAAATTCGCGCAGAGTCGGCTGATAGCCGCGGCGTCGCTGAAAGTCATGGTTCTGGAGTGGCTAAGACGACGTCGCAGCCGCACGGAACTGGCAAATATGACCGACCGCGACCGTCGTGATCTTGGCTACTCGCGCTGCGATGTGGACGCGGAAACCGGCAAACCGTTCTGGATTCCATAGGGCGTCTGGGCGCTGCGAAACCGGCCTTGCCGAAACCTGCAACATCCAATCGGGGCACCACAATGCACGATTATTTGTTTTATCTGGCGCTGACGAGCGGCATTTTTGCCGGTGCGGTCGTCTCGGGATTCGCCGGCTTCGCATTTTCCGCCGTCGCCGGAGTCATTCTGATGCATCTGCTGGCGCCTGATGAGGCGGTGCCGTTGATGATGGCGTGCAGCATTGCGGTTCAGCTCATCGGAATGGTAACGCTGCGCAGTTGCATGAATTGGCGCTCGAGCCTGCCTTTTCTGGCCGGAGGGGCTGCGGGCATCCCGCCCGCGGTGTATTTGCTGCATCACATGGATACCTGGACGCTGCGCATCGGCTTTGGTGTGTTCATCGCCGCCTATGCCTGCTACATGCTCGTTTGCCCGACATTTTCGTTTTTTCAGAAAAGGCGGCCTGCGGGCGCCGCCGCCGCGGTTGGGTTTGCCGGCGGGCTGATCGGCGGGCTTACGGCGATGCCTGGCGCGGCGCCGACCATCTGGTGCAACCTGTGCGGTATGCCCAAGGACGAACAGCGCGGTGTCGTCCAGCCTTACATTATGATCATGCAATGTATCGCCGTCGTTCTGCTCCTTGGCAGCGGCGGCTTCAGTCGCGCGACGCTGCTCAACACGATGGCGGGTCTGCCGGCGCTCGTGGCCGGCACCGCGATCGGCATCTATTTGTTCCGTAGAGCAAGTCCGGGCTCGTACCGGCGCGTGGTGTTGTCGATCTTGTTTGCAGGCGGAATCGGGCTCGTACTGTGAACCGACTGGAGGGTTGCCCGCCGCGCGTTCGCTGACCCGCCGGTCAGCTCACCTTTTCTCGTCGCACCGGCCGGCCCTCGAGCCCGGCGTCGCGAGCATCTTGATGTGGACCTCCGGGCCGCATCGTAAAAGACGATTCCACGCTGGTGTAATCGTGATAGCCGAGCCGGGCGAGCGGGCGGATCTTCAGCACATCGAGCTTGCCATCCGCGGTGAGCGCATCGTCGCGGATGTGCACGCCGATGACGCGGCCGATCACCACATGATGCACCTGATCGTGCACGCGCGCCGGCAGCGCTACCGCGCAGTGAAACTTGCATTCGAGGTGCACCGGCGACGCTTTTACGCACGGCGGGCGAACCAGCCGTGACGGGATCATTTCCAGCCCCGCGAGCTTGGCCTCGTCGACGTCCGGCGGCACGAACTGCGAGGTGATATTGACCGCCTCGCGCAATTCATAGGTTGCCATATTGACCACGAACTCACCGGTATCGGCGGCGTTCTTGGCGCTGTCCTTGCGGCGGCCGGACTGGGGAAACGAACTCGCCGAGAACATCACGTAGGGCGGATCGTAGGCGAGATTGTTGAACTGGCTGTAGGGCGCGAGATTGAAGACGCCGTCGTGGCTGACAGTCGAAATCCAACCGATCGGCCGCGGCACGACAATCGACTTGTACGGATTGAACGGCAGCCCGTGGTCGTCTTTGTCGGGTTCGTAGAACATCGCTGTCGCTCCCTTGTGGCGGCTCGGTTTCCTTGCATCACCCCGAGCTTACAATAGTTTTCGCTCCGGCCAACTCGCGGCTGGCCCATTCACTTATGTGTCCGGCGGCGCGACCTGGATGCCGCGCCAGGAGGCGCGGTCGATCGCGCGCTGCACGAGGCCCGAGGCCTTGGCGTCTTCGACGAAGCCGCTCAGACAGGCGAGGCGGGCGGCGTGGCCTTTCGCGACCGCCATGCCGATGGGATTGAAGCCGTAGCGTCCGCCAAACAGCCGTGAGCCCGGCAGACGCTCCACGTAGTGGCGCAGCACCTCATGCAGCGAAGCAAACAGATCGGCGCCGCCGCCGTGGAAGATCGCGAACGTCGCGGCGGGCGTGTCGGCGTAGACCAGCGTGGCGTGTTTGATGATCTTGGCGAGCGCAATGGTCGAGGCATGATGGCGCACGGCGGCGATCCGCACGCCCGGCCGATCCGCGTCCGATAGGGTTTGATACGGCGAGCCGGCCGGCGCCAAGAGCGTGTAGTCCGCTTCGACAAGCGGCGCCGTGTAATCAAGCTTGGTGGCGCGCTCCGCTTCGATGCCGATGATGCCGGCGTCGCAGCGGCCCGCCACGATGCTATCAAGCGCATCGGCCGGATTTGGATGTTCGACCGGCACGCCTTGAACGCCGATGCGTTCACCGAGCGCCGCGACCAGATCGATCGGCCAGCCGCTCAGCGCCCGCGTGACCGGGTCCTTGTGATATTGCGGCACGTAGAGCGCCACGCGAATGCGGCCGGCGTGCAAAATGTCGGTGATGCGTGGATCGGCTGACGGCTGTATCTCGCTCATGGCGCTGCGCTTAAGCCTTCGCCGCGATGGCGACGGCGTCCAGGTGGTCGTTGAGGATGCGCGGCAGTGCCGACACTGGCTCGCGTCCGAAGCCGCAATAGGCGCCAAGGCCGAACTCGGGCAGATATTTGCGCGCGGTTGCGATTCTCTCCTTGAACCGCGTCATATTGTGAATGGCTCCGAGATAGACGCGCGCGCCTTGTGGATCGAGCTCGCGCAGCGGCGCGAAGAACGCATCGTCGCTGCGGTCGAGCACTGGGATGTGAATCCAGTCGACCGCGCGGCCCGATGCAGCGACGAACGCGTTGGCGAGCTTCACGGTCTGGCTGAGATCGTTCGGCTGAAAGCGCGGCCAGCCGCCGAGCGTGCCGAAGCAGAAGTGATAGCCGAGCGCGACATCGCGCGGGATGTGCGGCGACAGATGGCGCACCTCATCGAGATTGCGCTCGATGGCGCCGGCGAGCGGGAAGCCCGGAATTGCGCCGTAACTGTCCTGAACCTCGGTCGAACAGTCCCATTGGATCGCCAGATCCTTGGCCGGAATCTTATCGACGATCGTGGCGATCTCCGCCCGCGTCGCCGCCGCATAGCCCGGCCTGATCCGATCGAGATCGTCGCGGTTCGGAAAGATGCGCGGCGGCAGGACGCTGTTCACCATCGGGATCGAAACCTGGAAACGCAGGTGCGCCGGCAGGATGCCCTTCTCTTTCAGGGTGTTGAAAACGAAATACGAGTTGACGGCATCGCGCGCGAAACCGAGCCGCCAGCCGGGATCGCCAAAGCGCACTTCTTTCACGCCGTCCCTGACCTTGAACCACCAAGCATCGGCGGCGTTGCGCGGATGCTGGCGCTCGACGCCGTTGTGGTCAGGCGCCGGATGCTGCACGACCTCAAGCTCCGGATGTCCGGCGAGCACCTGATAGTGCACGCGGCTGATCCAATGGCGCCGCGGACCGACCTCGCCATCCGGCATGGCGGACAGATAGCGGCCGAGCGGCACGCCAAATGACTGAAAGACCTGCTCCGGCGTGTCGAGCGGAATGCTGCCCACCAGGAGGAGTTCGTTGCCGCTCACCATGCGCTCCATCGCTTGTCAGTCCTCGCCGCCAGTATACAGTGCGCATGGACGCGCGAAACAAAGGCGAAAAGCGGCACCCCGGAAGGTTCTGCGCAGGCCATCCGCCGCGAGCAGGATGAATGGCGCGCCATCGGCAAGGAGCTCGGCGTCGAGCCGCAATGACGATGCATCACGCGTTCGATCGACGCTGCGGCCGCCGCGCCGCGGAGATAAGGACGATTCGTGACACCGAAATTTGAGCGGACAATCTTCATCGCCGCATGGCTTGCCGCGCTCGCGTTTGCGCTCACCGGCAATGCCACAGCGCAGACCTTCAGCGGCAAGACCATTATCGAGATCATCAATTATCCGGCGGGAGGGCCGACCGACATTGAAGGCCGCATCGTCGCCAAGCATCTGCCCGATCATCTTCCTGGCCATCCCGGCGTGATCGTCAAGAACATGGGCGGCGCGGCTGGGCTGATCGGCGCCAACGCGCTCGGCGAAGCGGCGCCGAACGCTGAGACCTTCGGCTTTTTCACCATGGAGACGGCGACCCAGATTCTGGGCAATCCCGCGATCCACACGCCGCTCACCGACTTCGTGCTCGTTGCCGGCGTGGAGAGCCCGCTGGTCGCCTACATGCGGCGCGACACGCCGCCCGGCGTCAACGTGCCGGCCGACCTGATGAAGACCAAGGACTTCAAGGCGCTGACGCTCAACGCCCAGAACTCCAACACGCTGAACCTGACGCTGGCGCTTGACCTCTTGGGCGTCAGCTACGTGCCGGTGCCCGCCTATGTGGGGCTCAAGGAGGTGGAGACGGCAATTCTGCAGAACACCGGACAAATGGCCAACACGTCGCTGTCCGGATGGATCGGCTCGGCCGAGCCGGCGCTGGGCAAGCTCGTGATCCCGGTCTGGCAGCTGACCGCGCGCGGCGCGAACGGCGGTTATCCGCGCAGCGCCAATCTGCCGAATCTGCAAACCTTCGAGGAGTTTTACGCCAGCGTGAAGGGCAAGCCGCCTTCGGCCGATGACATCCGCTATCGCGCGCTACGCACCATGATCGATCCGCAGCTTGCGATGTTCCGCATGGCTTTGCTGCCGCCAAAGACGCCGGCCAGCACGGTCGCCATGCGAAAGGCGTTCCAGGAAATGTGGGCCGACCGCGCTTTCCTCGCCGACTATGCCCGCGTCATGAAGACCGAGCCGGTTCTCATATCCGGCGCCGAAGGCCAGATATTGCTTGCCGAGATCGGCGCAGTGCCAAAGCCGATCAAGGATTTCCTGGTCGACTACAGCACCCGCATGACGTCCAAATAGGCGGAGGCGTTACGCTTTCGGCGCGTATCTTATTCCCGTGACGGCCGCGATGCCGGCAAGCGCCGTAATCACCGCGGCAAATGTCACGTGCGCGGCAGCAGGCGAGGTGAGCGCCGACAACACCCCGATGCCGATGACCGGCACTGAATTGCCGGCGAACAGTGCGATCAGATAGGTGGAGACGATTTCGCTGCGCCGGTCGGCCGGAGCGATGCGGTTGATCACCTCCAGGCTGCCGCGATAACCGAGGCCGCCGGCGACGCCACCGACCGCCGCGGCGACCAGCAGTATCGGCAGCGACTTGAAGATTTCAGCGCCGACCAGGAGCCACACACTCGGCAACAGCAGCGCCAACGCGCCAAACATGGTCGCCTGACTGCCGAGCCTTCCGGTCGACAGGACCGTGATTGCCGCGATGCCGAACAGCGCGCAGACGATGCCGCCCGCCACAATGGGCGCGTGCAAATGCAGGCTGTCGCCCAGCACGTTGGGGATCAGCGCGGAATAGAAGCCGATCAGCGAGAACGTGCAGAAGCCGGCAACCGCCGGCGCAATGAATGGCAGCCGGATATTCGGCGGCACGCCGAGCCGCGGTCTTAGCGCCACGTCGCGCCAGCCCTTTGGCTTCGTCACCGTTTCGGGCGGGACAAGGATCGCGGCGCCGACAGCAACCAGCACCGCGAGATACACGTAGTAAGGCAGTCGCAGCGGTGACGGCGCAAGTTGCGCCAACAGTCCGCTCAACAGCGGCCCCGCCGCATTGCCAAAGAAATTCGCCGCCGCCGCGATTCTTGCCGCAGCGTCCCGCTTGGAGGCGGCGGAGAGTTCGACGATCCAGGCCGTCGCCGTGCCTGACACAAGGCCTGTGGCGAAGCCGCTCAACGCTCGTCCCGCGAATAGCCAGGGCGTGCCCGAGGCGGCGGCGAACACGATCGCGCTGAGGATGGCAATGCCGATTGCCGGCACGCTCACCTTGCGACGGCCAATCTGGTCGGACAATCGGCCGAAGAACAACAGCGCCGTGAGATTCCCCAGCACGTATACCGCGTAGATGAGCGTGAGCATCACGCCGGAGAAGCCAAACGCTTGCCTGTAAAGCGGATAAAGCGGCGTCGGCAAAATGGCGCCGAGGAACACAACCCCAAGCTCGGCGGCGACGATCCACAGCGCCGGCGAGCGGCCGCTGCCGCTTGGGTGCAGTCCGGCAGACATCGCTAGAACGTCATCCAATCGCCGGATTGCTCGAATGCCTGTGCGGCGCGGTAGATAGTGGCCTCGTCGTAATGGCGACCGACCAGCATCATGCCGATCGGGCGACCGTCCTCCATCCCGCACGGCACACTGATCGCCGGGTGGCCGGTGATGTTAATCGGACAGGTGTTGCGCGGCGCCTCCCAACTGCGCCGTGTGATTTCCTGCGGCGACGCGTCCTTCTTCGGAATCGGCGGCGCCTTCATCGGGGCCGTCGGCAGCAACAGAAGGTCGTGCGCGGCGAGTGCTGCATCGTACGCGGCGCGCAGCCGCCGACGGATATTTTGCGCCTTGCCGTAATAGCGGCCGCCATAACGGCCGACGGTGTATTTGCTGAAGATCGAAGCGATCTTGATGGTGTCGGCGAAATCGTCGGCGCGGTCGCGCCAGCCCATCGTCTTGTCCATGAGGCTGGTGAGGTACAGTCCCTCGTGGTTGATGCCGGCGCCGTTCATCTCCAGCAACGTTACACACGCGGCATCGCCCCGAATCGCCGCCCAGATCGCCACGCCTTGGGTCTGCGCCGGCAGCGAAATGTCGTCGACGACCGCGCCGAGACTGGCGAAGCGTCTGCCGGCCTCGCGCACACGCTCATCGACATCCGGCTCTGAGTTGGGGTGGCCGAAGCCTTCTTTGACGACGCCGATACGCAGACCTTTCACGCCGCCCTCAAGGCTCTCGGTGTAACGGCCGGCGGCGACGCCGCGCTGGCGCGAGTCGATGCCGTCAGGCCCGGCGATGACTTCCAGCAGCAAGGCGTTGTCGCGCACGGTCTTGGTCATGGGGCCGCAAGTATCGATGGTCATCTCCAGCGGCGCGATACCCGTGTAGGGCACGAGGCCGAAGGTCGGCTTCAGCCCGACGATGCCGCAAAAACTCGCTGGGATGCGGATCGAGCCGGCCTGGTCGCCGCCGATCGCCATGTCGACGTCGCCGGCGGCAACAAGCGCGCCGCTGCCCGACGATGAGCCGCCGGTGGTGTAGCCCGGCTTGCGCGGATTCTGCACCGGCCCGGTCGATGAGGTGTGGCTGCCACCGGACACGCAGTAATATTCGCACACCGCCTTGCCGGCGATCTCGCCTCCGGCGTCGAGGATCCGCTCGACGATGGTGGCGTCCACGTCCGGCACGTAACCTTCGAGAATGTCGGCGCCGATCATCATCGGCACACCGGCGAGACAGACATTATCCTTGAGCGCGACACGCCGCCCGGCGAGCTTGCCGCCCGGTTTGCCCTTGATCGATGTTTTCACATACCAGGCGCCGTGGCGGTTCTCGTCGCCCTGCGGACGGTGAAACGACCGCTGCGGATATTTCACGGGCGGCAGTTCGTCAGGCATGGCATCGATCGCCGCATAAGCCTGCGACAGCGGCCCGACGATCTCCTCGACCGCGCGCAGATAGGCGTCGCTCGGATGCATGCCGAGCGACTGAGCCGCCTGCCGCAGGTCCGCAATGCTCGGTTTTTCAAACATCGGTTCCTCATGAGTCATTCGGGGCGCCGCCAAAAGCGGCGAGCCCGGAATCCATAATCGCTGCAAGGGAGGTTCGTGGATTACGTGCCAGTATTCAACCGATTGTGAGCATGGAATCCGGGCTCCTCGGGGAGCCTGTCATCGGGCCGGCCACTTCGGGCCGGACCCTTTGGCTCGGCCCCGGAATGACACGGAGCAAGGTTGCGCTTTGCCCCCTATCGACTACCTATATGGATATTCCATCATTCTGACACGGCAGCACAATCATGAGCACCGCGACGGATACCAAGCAATATCCCGTGACCCACACCGAGGCGGAGTGGCGCAAGATCCTCACGCCCGAGCAATTTCACATCATGCGCGAGCACGGCACCGAACGGGCCGGCAGCTGCGCGCTCAATTACGAGAAACGAGCCGGCACGTTCTTCTGCGCCGGCTGCGAGCAAGAACTGTTCGCCTCGAAGAAGAAATTCGAGAGCGGCACCGGCTGGCCGAGTTTCAATGATCCGGAGCCGGGCGCGGTCGAGAGCACCACTGACCGGAACTATGGCATGGTCCGCACCGAGGTGCATTGCAGCCGCTGCGGCAGCCATCTCGGCCACGTGTTCGAGGACGGGCCGCCGCCGACCCACCTGCGCTACTGCATCAACGGCGTGGCGATGAATTTCAAGCCGGAGTGACGCAAGCGCGCGCTCTACGCAGGCGAACGGACCAGCACCTCGGCCCCGCTTGGCGTATTGCGTACAATCGCCGATACGATAACGTTGCCGGGTTCGGCCTCGGCAATGCCGACCTGCAGCGCGTAGACGCCGTTCTCGACCAGTTCGGTTTGTGATGCGGCGCACAGGTGCGGTGGCTCGTCGAGCGACAGGCCGATGCTGTGGCCTACTCTGCCGTTCAGCACGGGATGAAGGGAATACGGCCCCAACGCCTCGGCCGCCGTAGCGAAAAGGTCGCCGGCGCGGGCACCCGGCTTCACAGCAGCGATGACGGCATCGAGTGCGCCCGCGGCGTGGCGTAGTGCCGCTGACGGTCTTTGCTCTACGGTGACGAACAGGTCAGCCCAGTAGCCGGCAAGCTTGACGGCCAGATAGCCGACCAGCGACCCGGCGATTTTCTCGAACCGGCCGGCGTAGGGAATGAGCCTGCGACCGCCGTCGAGGCTGATCAGCGTGCGCACATCTTGCGCGGCGAGCGAACGGGCGAGACGTTCGGCGTCGAGTGCGGCGGTCTCCGGCTCGCCGTTGTTGCGCCAACTTTCGACAAATCTGTCCGCCGCGGTTTCAACCAGCTGGCATGACGCGCGCATCATCGTCAGTTCGCGCGGCCGCTTGCGCTGCGGCGGAATAGCCAGAATGTCGTCGGCGCGGCGTAGCGTGAAATGTTCGCCCAGGCTGTGGCGTACCGCCTGTTGCAGAACCGGCGCCATCAGATCGAAGCCGAGCGTGCCGAGTTCGACCGGTCGATCGAGCTTCAACTGCTCGAACCAGGGATCGAACGCCTTTGTCCATTCGGGTCCCATGCCGGAGCGCACGTCGGCAATCCAGGTCAGCCCGCGCATCGCCGGCAGATCGCGCGTGCTCATGGCGCATAAGAGCCGCGGATCGCCGCTGCGCGGCAACAGCGCCATGCCCCAGCGCACGCGCGGAATGAAGTTGCTCAGATAGGCCAGCGCACCGTGGTCGCGCACATCGCCGTAGACCAGAACGGCCGGCCAGGAATTGCGCTCGATTGCGGCGTGCACGTCGCCGAGGCGCAATTCGAATTCGTCCGACGGCAGGCGATCCTGTGCCCAGGTGTATGAGCCGATCGTCACGGAAGGCTGCATGGTGCGCATGTCGGCGTCTCAGACCGGGATCACATCGAGTTGCGCCAACTGCGCCGACAGGGCGCGACAGCCTTGATCGGTCACCACCACCGGCTCGCCGCACATCAGATAACCGCTTTCCGGAATGTATTGGTTGGGATGCATGACGAACACCATGCCGTTCTCCAGCACCCGTTCGTTGCTGTCGACGATATCGCCGGGGCGGTCCGAGGTGATGCCGAGCCCGTGACCGCGCACGCGCATATAGGGCGGCCGGCAATAATCGCCGTAGCCGGCCTCAGTGATGACGCCGTTGATGGCGCGCGTCACCTCGGCGACCGTCGTACCGGCGCGGCCAGCCTCCAGGCCTGCGCGCATTGCGTCCTGCAGGATCGCGTATTTGTCGCGCACGACGGGGCGCGGCTCGCCGATCGCGGTGGTGCGGCAAATCTGGGCGAACTGGCCCCGATAGCACGGTGTGATCTCGGAAAGGATGATGTCGCCGACGTCGAGAATGCGCTCGCCCGCGGCGCGCACCGCGAGATTATGTTGCGAGGCGCTCATCAGCAGAAAGTTATCCTCGGCGCCGAGTTTTTTGCTGAAGCAATATAGCTCGGCTGCGAGTTCATATTCGCGCATGCCGGGTCGCGCGCATTCGAGCAAGTGCTCGTAGCCGCGCTCAGCGATCCAGGTGGCGTGCTCCGCGGCTTTCAGCTCCTCTGCGGTGCGAATGCGCGCCAGATCGCGCGCCAGTTCGTCCGCCGCTTGCGGCAGAACGCCCAGCGCCGCCTCGATGCGGGCCACAACGCCGGAGCCGAGCAAGGACAGCCCAACCGACAGGCTGCGCGGCACGGCGATGTGATAGTCCGCGACGGCGCTTGCAAGCTCAGCCGCGAGGTCGTCGGTCGCAACCGTATGGTCGGTCCATGACAGCGAGGCCGCGCGCTCGGCGTCCCAGGCCGGTGTCACGATCAGCGTCGAGCGGCCATCGCGATCGACCACCACGGCGCTCTCGCCCATTGGGCGGACGCCCGAGAGCACGTAGACGGCGTTCGACTCCAGAAAATTGTTGAGTCCGTTGCTGGCGGCAATCAGGCCGTCGCGGCTGTTGTTGGCCAGATACTTTGCGGCGGCCGACAAGCGGACATTTTTCTTCGCAACGACACGCTGGTCCATACCCATGTCCATGTCCGTGCCCATACCCATGCCTTGCCTAATGCGCCGCTGCCGAAAAATCCTGCATCACTGCCGAGCGCACAACGCGCGCCTTGCGGGTGGTCGGCGGCGTGTTGCGGCTGCGGCCGACGAAGCGGGGCACGCCGGCACTGATTACCCCGCCGATCGCCGCGATGTCGCCGTGCTTGATGGCGGCGAGCGCCGTGGCCTGCGTGCCGCCATCCGGCGCGTCAAGCAGCACGATGTCGGCGGCGTTTCCCGCAGCAAGCAGTCCGGAATCGAGTCCATAGACCCGCGCATTGCTTCCCGTCGCGGCGCAGATGAAGTGTTCCGGGGGCATGTCGGTGAGGCTTGCACAATGCGCGATCGTGTACAGCATGCCGAGCGGCATGATGCCCGAGCCGGTCGGCGTATCGGTACCGATGATGAAGCGGTCGAAGGCGCCGTGCCGTTCGGCGAGGCGGGCGCACAATAGCGTCGTGCGCAGATTGCCCGCGGTGCAAACCTGCAGCGCAATGTCGCTCTCCTTGATCACGCGCTCGAAATCGCGATCGGGCATCGCGGTTGGGCCGCCGTTGATGTGAAACGACACGTGCGGCTGCATCGCCAGCAGATGGTCGCCGGTGATCGCGCCCGAACCGGGGATGGAGGCGCCGCCGGTGTGGCAGGTTGTGATCAGGCCGGCCGCCTTCGCATCGCGAACCAGCGGCACGTAATCGTAGGGTGTCTTCACCGCGCCGAAGCCGGCCTTGGCGAGGCGGACGCCGTTGACCGCCAGCTCGACAAAGTCGGCGGCTTTCAATCCTGGTTCGAGGATCACCGAACCGGCGAGCACACGCATGCCGCCGGGCCGGTAGGTGGCAAAGCAACGCTGCGCCGCCAGCGCCAATGCCTTGACGCCTTCCGGATCGCTCGGCCGTCCCGGTACGTGCACCTCGGACGCCGAGATCACCGTCGTGGTGCCGCCGTGAATGTAGCTTTCGAGAAACCCGACCGTGCGCTGGCGCGGCGTATAATCGCCAAACGTGACGTGGACGTGCGAGTCGATGAGGCCGGGCACTGCCGTCATGCCGCCGGCGTCGATCACCACGTCGGCGCCCTCGATGATGGCGGCTGGCGCCGAGCCGACCAGCGTGATGCGCTCGCCATCGGTGACGATCGTATCGCCTGCCGCGATCGGCGAGCGCCAGGCGCCCGAGACAATGAGCCCGAGGTTGACGATTGCGAGCTTCACCGATGGTGCTCCGCCGTCGCTGTACGCATATCTCAGCCTAGCGTGGATTTTGCGCGGGCGGAATGCCGGATGTTCAACGCTGTGTCATGCGAAGGCAGCAGCAACTTTGAGCCTGCACAACGCCATGGTAAAATCCCACGGCATGCTTTGGCATAGCGTAAGGGGGCCTTATGACACACGTTCCACCACCGATGCCCGTTCAGCCGCCGCCCGTGATGCAGTACGTCGGCGACGAGTTTCGTGTCGGTCAGATCTTGAATCGGACCTTCTCGGTGCTGTCGCGCAACCTGCTGCCGTTTTGCGTGGTCACGGCGATTGCATATCTGCCGAATCTTTTGATCCTTGAAGGAAATCAGACGGGCGTGCCGCAGGGCCGCGTGATCGCAATGGTGTTCATCGGGGCGATTTTGTCGCTGATCCTGAGCGCGCTCAGCCAGGCCATTGTCCTATTTGGCGCGTTCGAGGACATGCGCGGCCGGCCGGTCGATATGATTGCGTCGCTGAAGGTTGGCCTGTCCCGGTTCCTTCCGGTTATCGGCGTGGCGCTTCTGGTCGGACTGCTCACTGGACTGGCCGCCATTCTCCTGGTGTTTCCGGCCTTCATCGTCATGTCCATGCTGTTTGTTGCGATGCCGGTTTGCATCGTCGAGCGGTTAGGCCCGGTGAAAAGTCTGGGGCGCAGCTCGATGCTGACCAAAGGCCATCGTTGGAAGGTTTTCGGGCTCTGGCTCGTCATCATGCTTGTCACGGCAGTCGGCGCCGGCATGCTAGGGGGCATCGGCTATGCCACCGGTCCGATCGTTGGCGGCCTGCTAAAGCTCATCTGGGGCGCGCTCGCAGGGGCTTTCAACGCCATCATGGTCGTCGTGGCCTATCACGACCTGCGTGTCGTCAAGGAAGGCGTCGATACCGATCACATCGCCTCGGTATTCGACTGATCGTGGAATAAGTTCATCAGGACAAGGCCCGCGGCGTCACGGTGGCGCGGCGGGCTTCGCGTATTTGTCTGCCCTGGTCTTGCCGAACAGCTGCTCGCGCTCGAGATAGGCGCGCTCGGCAGTGTAAAAATCGCGCAGGAAGGCCGTCACTTCGCGGCGGGGCAGGGAATCCGTCCAGCCGATCTTGCGGCAAATCTTGTCGCAGACCTCATCGAGCACCTGCGTGGTCTCCGCGCTCGGCGGCCGCCGCAGCAGCTCTTCCAGAACCTGCAGTTCAAAGGCGCCGTAGGCTTTCAGTTGCTGCGGGGTGAAAGTGAATTGCATCGCGCGCTCGACCAGATCGCTCGACAGTGCCAGGCGGGGGAGTGCGATAACCATCGTACCCGCAATCAGGTCGCCGCCGCGCATGCGGTCGCGGTTGATGGCAGGGAGCGCCGCAAAGAACAGGAGCCATACGGCGGTCGAGAGCTGGCTCCAGTCGACGCCGCCGCCGACGGATCGGCCGCCCTCGAGCAGAATGCCCAGCGGAATGAACATTTCGACTTCGCGGGTGAGGTTTCGCGCAATCACTGCCGAGGGCAGCAGCGGGCCGCCTCGACGATCGATGACGCGCAGACCGATCACACGCTTGCCTGGCGTCGAGCCCTGCCACGCCAGCTCGAAATAGATGAAATAGAGGTTGCGGACGATAAAGCCGATGAACAGTGCGATCGAAATGGCAATCAGGCTGCCGCCGGTCCTGAAGATGATCAGAAATACCGGCAGGTAGATCAGGAGGGAGAGCAGCGTCCAAATCGCAAAATCGATGCTGAACGCGGCGAGGCGTTCGCCGTAATCGGCAATCTGCACGGTCACCGGCACACCTTCGGGTGTGACGATCTCCCGCCGCTGACGGCGCAGGTCGCCAAACACCCGTGAGGCGCGCTCCTCCAGTGCGGATGGCAAAGGTAGCAAGGGCGGCAATGGCGGCAAGGGCGGCAAGGGCGGCAAGGGCGGCAAGGGCGGCAAGGATGGCAATGGCGGCGGCCCGCGGGGCGCATCTTGTACGGACATCATTTCGGCTCCCGGCGTCCGCAACGGCTGTAATAGATCAGCCACAACGCGCCGATGCCGAGCCCGATTGCAAAGCGCAGCGGCGTGCTCTGCACGAGTTGGCGAAAGCCGCCTTCTAGCACGCCGGCTACGAACAGCATCAGCACGCCGCCGACGCCCATCATGGCCGCTTGGCGGCCGTGCAATGCCAGATTTTCGACGCGCGAGTAGCGGCCGGGAAACAGGATCTTGTCGGCGATCACCAAGCCGCCGGCGGACAGCAGAATGAGCGCGCCGAGCTCACTGGTGCCGTGGATCGATATCCAGCCGAGGAAATCCACCGCCAAGCCGCGGTTGTAATGCAGCGCGAGGAACGCTCCCAGCGTCAAACCCTGATAAAGCGTGAGCAGCAGCGTCGGGATGCCGGCTGCGAGGCCAAGCCCGAACGACAGCAGGCCTACCAGCGTGTTGTGACTGAACAGCACGTTGGCAAAAATGCCGAACGCTTCGGCGGCGCCCGGCCAGGGCGCAAACAGCTCTTTGCTGCGCAGCTCCGCCGCTGTCACCGAAGGTCCGCGGCCGCCCGCCAAGTCTGCCGGCACCAGTGCCGTCATCCAGGCTTCGTCCTGAACCGTCAGGAGGAAGCCCGCTGCAACGCCGAGCAGCAGTGCGATCGTCACGATGAGAATATGCCAGCGCGCGGCACGCACCGCGGCCGGCAGATCGTAGACAAAAAACGCCCGCAGCCCTTCGAATGCGCCGACGCGCGGTCCGTACACGACGAGGTAGGCGCGCAACGCGAGATTTTCGAGGTAGAGCAGAAGATTGCGGTCAAGCGCGATGGTGCGCGCCACCGACAGCGACGACAGGGCCGCGCGATACAGCATCGGCAGTTGCTGCAGTTCATCGAGAGTCAGCGAGCGCACGCCGCGCCGCTCGACCCTCTGGACGAGGTTTTCCAGTTCGCGCCAGCCTTCTTCGCGGCCCTTGCGAAACTCGCTGCTTTTAAGCACCAGTTCGGGCTTGGCGCCGCTCGCCGACACGCCGGGCCCGGCAATCCTGGCTTCGTCGATCAAGTCGGCTTGCGTCATATCAGCCCGCGTTGCTTGATGAGCAGATAACGGTTGATCAGCGCAACCGGCAAACCACGGCTCGGCACGTCGAGACAGTGGATGCCGAGCCGTTCCAGGCGCTCGAACACGACACTGCGTTCGCGCAGGAAGTCGTGCGCGATCACCGCCTGCGCCACATCGGCGAAGCGGGCGGGCGAGGCATCGACCGCATTCTGCAGCAGCGAGCCGCGTTGCGTGACGAAGATTACAAGATGCCGGTTAGCGACCCGCTGCATGCTCTCGATCAGCAGTTCGGCGGTGATGGTATCGACAAAATCGGTGAACAGAATGACGAGCGCGCGGCGCTTGAGCCGGGCGTTGAGCTCGGCGAGGCCGAGGGTGAAATTGGTTTCCTGATGATGGTAATCGAGCTCCGCGGTTGCGCGCTGCAGCCGGGCAAAGCCCGATATGCCGCGCACCGGCGCCATGAATTGCCGCACGCCGGCATCGAAACCGTAGGTGCCCACCAGATCGCCGCCCTGCAGCGACACCCAGGCCAGCACCAGGCCGGCATTGATCGCATGATCGAGACGCGCCATGCCGTCGACCGGCTCGAGCATGAGATAGCCAGTATCGAATGCCATGATGACCTGGTGATTGCGCTCGATCCGGAATTCCTTCGACAGAAGCTTGCGGTGCCGCGCCGAATGTTTCCAATCGATGAAGCGGTTGTCCTGGCCCGGTGAATATTCGCGCAGCGCGTCGAACTCGGCGCCTTCGCCTTTCTGCACCTGCGCCTTTATCCCGTAGATGGCTTCCTGAACAAAGAACTGCAGCGCCGTCCCATGCACGCCACGCACGTTCGGCACGACCTCGATGGTGCGGTTGACCGGGATGCGGCGGACAAATTCGATCAGCGAGAGCGGCCCGCGCCAGCGCAGCCAGATTTGATCGACATTCACCCGGCCGCGCCGTCGTGGAATGACCGGAAGCGAGATGCGGCCCTCGCCGCCCGGAAGTGTCGCGCCCGGCACGATTTCGGATGGCTCGATGTCGCCGCGTTGTTCGGCGATCGCCTCGAAGCGGATCGGGCGCCGAAAACCGCCGGTGGCAATCGACACCGTGGCCGCGCCCTGCTCACCGATATAGAGCCGGTCGGGCACCGCGATTTTGACGTTTAGCCTGCGCCACGGGCAGGCGAGCGCGAGGTCGCTGACGCCGACGATGAGCACGAGGAGTGCGTAGTCCAACGACAGCGCCCACAGGCCGGGGTCGTAAATGACGATCAGCAGCGCCAGGGGAATCCCGGCCGCGAAGATCAGAAGTGCGCGCAGCGTCGGCCGGATCATCGCGGCGCCGGCGTCTGGTCCAGCACCTCGCGCAGAATCCGATCGGCGGTCAGGCCTTCGATCTCGCCGCTCGGCGAAATGGTCAGCCGATGACGCAGCACCGGCAGTGCGAGAATCTTGATGTCGTCCGGAATTACAAAATCGCGTCCCTGGAGCACCGCGTAGGCGCGCACCGCCGCCGCCAGCATGTTGGCGGCGCGGGTCGAAGCCCCGACCTCGAGCGAGGAATGCGCTCGGGTCGCCCGCACCACGTCGACGATGTAGTCGATCAGCGGTTCCGTCAGCCGGATATTCGTCACCGCTTGGCGTGCCTCTGCCAGCGCCGAACTCTCCGCGATCGCCTTGATGTCGAAATCCTCCAAGCGCGGCATTGCGGAGCGGTGTCCGTGCCGGCGCACGATCTCGCGTTCCTCGTCACGGCTTGGATGGTCGATCACGAGCTTGAACAGAAACCGGTCGAGCTGCGCTTCGGGCAACGGATAGGTGCCTTGCTGTTCGATCGGATTTTGGGTCGCCACCACCATGAAGTCGTCCCCCAGCGCATAGTCCTTGCCGTCGATCGTGACGACGCGCTCGTTCATCGCCTGCAGCAGCGCGGCTTGCGTCTTGGGCGGTGTGCGATTGATCTCGTCGGCCAGCAGAAGCTGCGTGAAGATCGGCCCCTTGGTGAGGATAAAAGAATTGGTCTGGAAATTAAAAAGATTTGTTCCCAGAATGTCGCCGGGCATCAGGTCGGGCGTGAATTGGATGCGGCCGAACTGCAGCGCCAGGCTTGCCGCGAAGGCGCGGCTGATCAGCGTCTTGGCCGTACCCGGCACGCCCTCGAGCAGGATGTGTCCGCCGACCAGAAGACTGGTCAGCATCAGATCGATCACTTCATCCTGGCCGACAACTGCCTTGCGTACTTCGCCGCGAATGCCCTCAGCGATCGCGCGAATGCCTTGCACGTCCATCGACGATCTCCCCCCGCCATCGGTGAATTTCCCGCGCCAGCCGAACCAGCGACGCGGCGCTGCGCCTCCGGCCGTCGGCGAGCGCTTCGGTTTCGTTCATCAGTGCAGCGCAATCGGTGGTAATGCCGCGCGCCGCTCCGACCCGTTGCAGCCAGGCAACCAGCCCGGCTGTCGACAGCCCGCGTGGCGCATGGAGCTGGCGCGCGACGTCGCGTACGGTTTCAAACACGTAACGCCGTATCATCACTTCGTGATGTCCGGTGAATTCGACCAGCTTGGCGATGTTTTGCAGCAATCCCAGGCGGCCGGCGCTGATCGGTGGCGGCGCCTGTTGCGGTGCACCGAAGCGTCCAAGCGTCGCCCACAGCAAGAGTGCAATCGCAATCGCGCCCTGCAGCGTCGCCACGATGAACGGAAAACGGAACAGCAGCAAAAGCGGCCCAGCCGGTTCGCTGGTGAAGCCATGCAGTGTTTCGTCGAACACAACCCGGCCGGAGCCGGTCAGCAGGTGTTTGATCGTCGCCACGGCGAGCGCGGCGTTGCCCGCCGCGCCGAAGCCGTGATTGGCGAAGATATCCGGATCGGACAACACCCAGATCGTGCGTTTGCGGGTAACAGCGGCGCCCTTTTGCAGCGGCTCTGACGGATTGGACAGTAACATGAACTGTCCGTTGCCCTGCGAAACCACCTCTCCGAGCAGGATGCCGTCCTTATCGCCGATGAGCGGCCGCAGACGGCCGCCCTGTATGAGCTGAATCGGCGCCTCCAGGGTGGGTGAGATACCAAGCGTGTTCGTCGTCCAGGCTGCCTGATCGCTCCGGACCACGTCGGCGCGCGGCGCCACCAAACGCAGCACCCAGGCGGCGTCGGCACGCGACAACAGTGCAGCTTCGCCGAGCCAGCCGGATTTTTTCCGGCTGGGCGCGCCCGTCCATTTCGGCAGGATCAGCAAAACCGTGTCGGCCTTGAGCAGCGTTCGGATGGTCCTCTCGGTCGCGGGGCCCGGACGCGGCTCGGCAATCACCAGAACGCTGCCGGACCTGAGCTTGCCGAGTGAATCGTAGCGGCTCTTGACCACGTCGACGCCGAGTTTTTGCAGGACGTCGGCGATGCCGGCATAGCCGATCGCCGAACGCGAGTATGCGCTGGGCCCAACGGTGTCGCCCTGATCTTTGCTGCCCATGAAATACAGCGAGACTGCGAATGTCAGCGCTGCGGCGACGATCCAGACGATCAGCAGCCGTCTGGAAAAAATCGCTTCGCCGTTCATGCCGCCGCGCTCCCGTACAGGCTGCGTGCGAGCGCGGCAAAACTCGATCGGCAGGCGAGGTAGTCGTTCTGTTCGGCGGGATGTTCGCCGAAATAGCTCCACTCGACGCGGCTCACCACGTCGCGCAGCGGATGCCGGAGTTCGTCCGACAATTGTTTGCTGCGCAGGATTTCGCGGCTGGTGAGCGAATCGGCGAACTGTTCGTTCAATCGCACACGGATTTCAGCGAGCGCCTGCAGCAGCAGCACGTGCATGGCCTCGACATAGCGGCCCTGGGCCGCGAGTTCGTCGGCGGCCCCGAGCGCCATGCCGGCGGCGGGCCGGCCGGTTTCGGCGGCGCCGGCCTCATCGCCAGTCCACGCGGCATCGCGTCTGATCCGAAACATCGGAATCATGTCGCGAAAAATGTAGAGCAGCATGCCGACGCCGGCGATGACGACGAGCCATAGCGTTTCGGGCGGCAGATTGAGTTCCCACTGGAACGGCTCAGGCTGGCGGAGCAGCTCGGTTTGCAGACCGAGTCGCTGGATCGCCTGCTGGGCGAGCGCCTGTGCTTGGTCGGTTTGCGCCGCGAGTGGGCTTGTCCAGAAAGCCGAGAAGGCTGCCGATACAAGCGCAGCGCCCGCCGCAATTGCGGCGCGGCGGACGCCTGTTGCACACCCGGTTGCCTTGCGGAACGACATAGCCCCTCATGCGTCCGCGACACTGCGGCGCAAGCCGCTTACGCTTTCGTCCATTGTAACGCTTTGGCACAATGGGTCCACGCGCAAACGCGGCAAAATTGGCTTTTGGGGAAACGCGATGGGAATTCAACGCCGAAAATTTTTGCAATGGGCGGCCGCATCCGTGGCGCTGCCGCTCGCGCCGCGGCTCGCGCGTGCGCAAGCCTACCCCGCCCATCCGATACGCCTTCTGGTTGGTTTTCCGGCCGGCGGGCAAGTCGATATCGTCGCGCGGCTGACGGCTCAATGGCTGGGACAGCAGCTCGGTCAAACCATCGTGGTCGAGAACAAACCGGGCGCCGGCGGCAACCTCGGCGCCCAGGCCGTCATCAACGCGGCGCCTGACGGCTACACGTTGTTCTTCGCGGCATCCTCGAACGTCGTCAACACGACGCTGTTCGCCCACTTGCCATACGATTTCGCGCGCGACACGACGGCGATCACGACGGTCAACAGCATTCCGCTCGTGCTCGAAGCTAATCCGTCGTTTGGGCCGAAAACCGTGGCAGAGCTGATCGCGGTCGCTAAAGCGAAACCGGGCTCGATCAGCATGGGCTCGCCGTCGGCTGGGACGCCGCCCTATCTGTGCGTCGATCTTCTCAACATGATGGCCGGCATTAAGACGGTGCACGTGCCGTATTTCGGCGAGAACCAGATGGTGACCGATCTGCTCGGCGGCCAGATCATGGTCGCCTTCGGCGGCATCTCATCGGGAATCGGTCATTTCAAAACCGGCAAGCTGCGCGCGCTCGCGGTCACGACGGCGGCCCGCCTCGAGCAAATGCCGGACGTGCCGACGGTCGGTGAGACGGTTTCGGGTTTCGCCGCCAGTGGCTGGAACGGCATTGTCGGTCCCAAGAACACGCCGCAGAACGTGGTCGATAAGATTGCAGCCGCCGTCAAAGCCATTCAGGCTGACGCCAAATTCAAGGAGCGGCTGACCGCCGTCGGCGTCACCGAATTGGCCATGTCGCCCGGCGATTTCGGCAAGTTCATCATCGCCGAAACCGACAAATGGGGAAAAATCGTCAAGTTCGCCGGGCTCAAGCCGAAGTAGACTCTTCATTGCGAGCGCGCCTCGCAATGGCGAAGCAAAGGTATTAAGCCGCCTTAGCGCCCCACAATTGTTTGCTCGCGATCGCCGCGCCGTCCGACAACGCGCGCAGCTTCGCCCAGACAATCGAATCGGTGACGATCGGTTCGGCGCGCACCGCAGTGCCGAAGCCGCAATCGACGCCGGCAATCAGCCGCTCGCGGTCGACGACCTGGGCGTAGCGGCCGATCCGCTGGGCGACCAGGCGCGGATGCTCGACGAAGTTCGTCGTCGAGTCGATGACTCCCGGAATGAGGATCCTGTCGTCGGGAATTTTTACCGACTTGAGATCCTCCCATTCGTGGTCGTGGCGCGGATTGGCGGCCTCGATGCTGAAACCCTGCACGCGCGCCTTGAACGCGATGTCGATGATCTTGGTCACCGGCAGATCGTGGGTATGCGGCCCTTCGTAGTTGCCCCAGCAGATGTGCAGGCGGATACGGTCCGCCGGCAGCCCTTCGATTGCGCCATTGAGGGCCGCAATGTTGCGCTCGGCGATCGTGTTGCGGAACTCGTCGTCGGTCAGGTTGCGGTACTGATTGTTGCGGCAGGAGCCGAGATCCGGACAATCGATCTGCAGCACAAAGCCGGCTTCGACGATGGCGCGATACTCGACTTTCAGCACTTCGGCCAGCGCATCCACATAAGCTTGCTCGGTCGGGTAGTGCAGATTGATGATGAAGCGCGTCAGGATTCCAGGCGACGGCGCGGTGACAAACACTTCCGCCGGCTGCGCCTTCGCGGCGGCGGCTTTGAGCCGCGCCAGATCGCGGTCAAGCTCTGTGCGGTCCTTGTAGCGAAGCTCGCCGACGCAGCCGGGAAACGCCACCTCGGAAAACGTGCGGCGGTTGGCGCCGAAATCCGGATGCGCCAAGAGATCGCGGCCGATCATGATGTCGCGCCCTTTCTCGGCGGCGCGCGGATCGGGCGCAATGCCGGTGACGCGGTGGCGGATGTACATTGTGTAGGACGGTTTCGACATCTCGCCGTCGCTGACCACGTCGATACCGGCGGCAACCTGCTTGGCGACAATGTCATCGGTCGTCTTGGTGACCTCGGCTTCCAGCGCCTGCGCGGGTATCGAACTGTCCTTCTCGCGGCGCAGGATCAGATCGATCAGCGGCTTCGGACGCGGCAGGCTGCCGGTATGGGTGGTCAGAATGCGGTCGGTCGAGGTCTTCATGCGGGCTCCGGCTTGAGGCGCTTTGCGGCGTTGTCGTCGCCGCGACGCGCGGATAGTGTTCGCCCCGCGCTCGAACGGCAAGGGAGAATATTGCAATGCGGATCGTCGATTTAAGTCGGGAGCTGTACCATCGCACGCCGTCCTATCCAGGGCAGCCGCCCATTATTCACGGCATCTGGAAAACGCACGAAGAAGCGTTCGCCGAATCCGGCAATGTCCAGGGCAACAGCGTGATGTTTTTCTCCATGCCGGACCATGGCGGCACCCACATCGACGCTCCGCGCCATTTCGGCAAGAGCGGCACGCCGATCAATGAGTATCCGCTGGAAAATTGCATCGTGCAGGGCATCTGCATCGATCTGCGCCATATCGCGCCGCGCGCCGAGATCACGCCGTCCGATCTGGAGGCGGCGGTGAAGAAGGCGGGCGTGCCGGTTCCGAAGAAGGGCACGGTGCTGCTCTGCACCGGCCATCACGTGCGCACGTTTCCGACCACGGCCTATTCGACGGATAATTCAGGCGTCAATGTCGCCGCCACCGAATGGCTGGCGCGGCAGGGCGTCGTGCATTTCGGCATCGACTCGATGCGGCCTGGACCGGAAGGCAAGGTCAACTCGCTGGTGCATAAGGCCTGCCTCGAACTCGACATCACGCATCTGGAAAGCCTGTGCAATCTCGAGACGCTGCTCGGCCAGGGCGAATTCCAGTTCATCTGCCTGCCGTTGAAATGGCGAGAAGGCACGGGCTCGCCGGTGCGCGCCGTCGCGGTGTTCAAGGATTGAGAAGCAAAACAATGCAAATCGGACACAACCGGAAAATGACCGGGGCGCAATGCCTCGCCGACATGCTCAAGGGCTACGGCGTCACACATGTATTTCATGTCCCTGCCGTGCTGCGCTCGACCTATGCGGAGATGGAGCGGCGCGAGACTGGCATCAGACGGCTGCACGTGCATGGCGAAAAGGCCGCGGCCTATATGGCAGACGGTTATGCGCGCGCGTCCGGCAAGCCGGGCATCTGCATGGCGCAGGTGATCGGTGCGCTTAATCTCGCGGCCGGCCTGCGCGACGCCTGGCTTGCCCATTCGCCGGTCATCGCCATGACGGGCGGGCGCGAGCCGAAGACCAAGTTCCGCCAAGTCTATCAGGAGGTCGATGACGTGCCGGCGTTCGAGGCGGTCACCAAGTTCAACGCCACTGTCGATGATGTGGCGCGGTTTCCCGACATGGTGCGCCAGGCGTTCCGCGTCGCGACCAGCGGCACGCCCGGGCCCGTGCACCTGCAATTCCGCGGCAATGAGGGACAGATCGACGCCGAGGAAGCGGAGATGGAGCCGCTCGTCGAGCCGCAATTCGCGCGCGCGCCGGCGTTTCGCCCGCGGCCGGACGAGGCAAGCATACGCGCGGCGCTGAAGATTCTTGAAGACGCAGCGCGGCCGGTGATTGTCGCCGGCGGCGGCGTGCATGCCTCGGGCGCGCAGGCTGGACTCGTCGCGCTCGCCGAGGCGCTGCAGATCCCGGTCGCGACCTCGCTCAACGGCAAGGATTCGATTCCCGCCCATCATCCGCTCTCGGTCGGGGTCGTCGGCACCTATTCGCGCGAAAGTGCAAACCGCATCGTCAACGCCGCCGATCTCGTCTGTTTCATCGGCAGCGAAACCGGCGGCATGACGACGCATTTCTGGGCGGCGCCGAAAATCGGTACGCCGACCGTACAGATCAACATCGATCCGGAAGCGCTCGGCCGCAATTATCCGTTCGAGGCCGCGGTCAATGGCGACATCAAGGTGACGCTCGAGGCGATGCTCAAAATGGCGAATAGCGCCAGCGCCGATCGGCGCAAGGCCTGGGTGGCCGAGGCGCAAAAAACCGCCGGTGAATGGCGCAGCAAATACAAATCCGCGCTTGAGTCGGACGCAGTGCCGATCCGGCCGGAGCGGCTTTGCCATGAATTGTCCCAGCACGTGCCCGACGATGCCATCGTGGTCGTCGACACGGGGCACGCCGGCATGTGGATGGGCGGCATGTTCGATCTGAAAAGCCCACGGCAGAGCTACATGCGCAGCGCCGGCCATCTCGGCTGGGCGTTCCCGGCGGGGCTTGGCGCCAAATGCGCCAGCCCAGACCGGCCGGTCGTTACCTTCACGGGCGACGCCGGCTTCTGGTACCACATTGCCGAAATCGAGACGGCGGCGCGCTGGAATATTGCCGCCGTGACCGTGGTCAACAACAACGGCGGCGGCAATCAGAGCAAGCGCGGCTTCGATCGCGTCTATGGCGGCAAGCAGACCGACGAGGCGCGCAGACTGTGGACGTTCAGCAACGTCAACTTCGCCCGCATCGCAGAAGACATGGGCGCGCTCGGTATCCGCGTCGAGCACGCCTCGGCGTTTCCGGCCGCGCTGGCGCAGGCACTCGCCTCGGGCCGGCCGGCCGTGATCGACGTCGTCACCGACATCGAGGCGCTGGCGCCGGTCGCGGTGACCTAGGCAACCGCACGCGCCAGCCCTGTGATCATCTCTTCCAAATCGTCGAGTGCATTGAAGCGCGGCTGCGCGGCGATGTGCGGCGTCATGACGACATTGGGAAATGCCAAAAGCTCATCGTCGTCGCGGCCCGGGCTCTCGTAGAGCGGGTCGAGGCCGAAGCCGCCAAGATGGCCGGATTTCAGCGCCTCGAGCAGCGCCGCACGGTTGACCACATTGGCGCGCGAGATATTGACCAGCCGCGCGCCGGGCCGTGTCTGCGCCAGCTCGGCTCGGCCGATGAGGTTCGCCGTCTCGGGAACGCTGGGGACGAACGGCACGACCCAATCGCTCTCGGCGAGCAACTGCGCCATCGGCCGGTAGGTGGCCTGATATTGTTTTTCGATCTCGGCCGGTGCCTGCCGGCGCTGCGTATAGAGGATGCGCATGCCGAAGGCTGCGGCGCGCTGCGCAAACTCGCGGCCGATCTCGCCGAGCCCGATGACGCCAACCGTTGAGCCGTAAAGAATTTTCAGCCCGGGCACGCGGCCCCAATTCGAGTTGGGCGTATGGCGGCGGTCGAACGGCTGATAATGATAACCAAGGTCGGAGAGCGCCTTGACGCTGATGCGGCCGGCCAACTCGTTGACGCGCCGCGCCAGCACCAGCATGAGAGTGAGCGCAAGTTCGGCGCAGGCGATATTCGCGCGGCGACGCAAAGTGCGAACGGCGATGCCGCGCTTGGCACAAGCCTCTTGGTCGATACGGCGCAGGTCGACGCCATATTTTTGCACCGCTTTGAGCGTCGGCGCCGCGGCGAGCTCCTCGACGCCGATAGACAGACCCTCAACGATCAGCACGCGTGCTTCGGCGAGGTTGGCCTGCAATTCCTCCTGGGTTTCGACCATCAGGACGTCTGCCGGGTAAAGCGACCCGGCTTGTCGGCGGACTTTGTCGCACCAGCCGGCAAAATTCGGCTCGTCGTGAGCAAAAAAGTCCGTATAGGCGGCGACGCGTTCTTCGCTCACATTGGGGTCGAGTACGACTTGAACGACGCGGAGGAAACGGTCGTCTTCGACGACGATAAGATTGGGCATCAATCTGCGCTCACTTGTGGTGCGGTTCGGGATCGATGCCGAGCGCCATGAACACGCGGGTATGCATGTTGTAGATGCCGATCAGCACGGTCAGTTCGACGATCTGCCGCTCGGAAAAGTGCGCCCGCAGCCCGTCGAACACCGTGTCGGGCACGGCGATGTCGCGGGTCATGGCGTCCGCATAGGCGAGCGCCGCGCGCTCGCGCGGGTTGAAAAACTTGCTGTCCTGCCAGTTGGCCAGTGCCTGACTTTGCTCGACGGGCAGGCCCTCCGGGACCGACAGCTCCGGCACGTGCTGCTTCACCACATATTCGGTGTGATTGAGGTATGCGACGCGGATGATGGCGATCTCGCGCAACCGGCCGTCAAGCTCGGTCTTGTAGCGCGCCGCCGAGATCATGTTGAGCCAAGATTCGGCGAGCGTCGGCGCGTGCAGCAGAAGCTTGTAGACATTGATCAGGGTACCGCGCCGGCCGGAGCGGACCTTGCCGATCAGTTCGGCGAGTTCGGGATGAGCTTGCTCTTCGATATAGGAAATGCGGGCCATGACGCTTTCGAAATGTTGGAGGGAATTGGAAGAAGCCCCGCACTATAGCATCGACCGGCACGTCCGACGCCAGCCGGAACGGACGCGCGCCGAAGCGGTTTCCTCCAGGCCCAGACATGAGGAATCCGATGAACCCAATGCAAATATGGAGCAGCTGGCTGGCGCTATCGGTGAACGCTGCTCGACTCGGATGGGAGGCCCAGGCCGTCATCGCCCTGCGACTCATGCGACTGGCGAACGGCGGAACTCGCGCCCAAACCGAGGCGCAACGCATGATGACGGAGAAAATCGCCGCTCTTGCCGAGGCCCAGCGCGGGGCTGCGGCGGTGGCTGTCACGGGCGGCGATAGCCGTCGCGTTGCGAAGAAGGTGCTGGGCGTCTACCGCAAAAGGGTCAGGGCCAACAGGCGACGCCTTGCCAAGTGAGCCGGCTGGCCGAGGCGGCAAAGCCGTTGTCCGCCTCGGGCGGTCAACCTATGCTGCGGCTCGTTTGTCGAAGGCCGAGTGGCTCCATGATCCTCTTGTCGAACGGCGGAGACAATATCGAGCGCCGCAACACTGCTTCCGACACTATTGTGGTCGGCACCGTGGACGGTGTCGCGCTGTTGGCAAAAGGCGAACGCGGCTGGGCGGTGAAGCACCGCGCCTTGCAGGGCGTGTTCGTCTCGGGAGTGACGGCGCTTGAAGACGGCACGCTGTTCGCGTCAACGCGTGGCGTCGGCATGGCGCGGAGCGACGATGGCGGCTTCAAATGGCGCTGGGTGAACAACGGTCTTGCTCATCACGAATTCTGGTCGACGCGGACCGGCCGCCTGCAGGGCCGCGAGGTCGTGTTGGCCGGCGCGTTGCCGGCGCACCTCTACGTCAGCGAGGACCGCGGCGAGAGCTGGCGTGAGCTGCCGACGTTCCGCAATGCCAAATCGGTGCAGCATTGGACGTTCCCGCCGCCGCCGCGCATCGGTCACATCAAGGACATCGTGCTTGACGGCGACCGGCTGTGGGCCGGTGTCGAGATCGGATCGCTGCAATATTCGGACGATTTTGGCAAAAGCTTCACCGAGCTGACAGTCGACCCCGACCCGCGCGAGTGCGACATCCACCGCATCCTGGTCCATCCGGCGCGCAAAGACCGCATCATCATCGCCAACGGCATCGTCGGCATGATGGTGAGCGAGGACAGCGGCAAGAGCTTTGTGCGGATGAAGATGCCGCCTGACGCCAATTATCCGGATGCGGTCGTGCTGCATCCCGACGAGCCTGATTTGCTATTCATGTCGGCCGGCGTCGGTTGGCCGGTCCACTGGTATGAACTCGGGCGCGCCCGCGGCAAGATTTTTCGCAGTCGCGATGCCGGTAAAACTTGGGAACGGCTTCTCGGCGGCCTGCCCAACGGGCAGCGCGCACTGTTTTCCGCGCTCACCATCGAGGTTCACGGCACGGGTTACGGGCTCTATGCGGCCGACACCGACGGACAGGTTTTCGAGAGCCTCGATGGCGGCGACAGCTGGACCATCATTGCGGACGTGCCGCCGGTATCGAAGGCCGATTTCTACAAGGGTCTGATGCGCGACCGTGTGAAACTCGCCAATGTGGATGACATCGCCGCCAGCCCGACTGCTGCCGAACGGTGGAAAGAGGCCGCGAAGGCATTGTAGTCTTGTAGGCCGGATGAGCGTCAGTGACATCCGGGATGGTCTTTTCAGCTTCAATACCGTGCCCGGATTTCGCTCCGCTCATCCGGGCTACAGGAGATTTTATGGTTCAATTGGTCGATAGCGACATCAAGACCCGCGAGGTTCTTGGCTGGAAGGGCGTGCACGTTCTCCATTTCGCCGGATCGTCGTGCTCGCAGAAGCTTCGCATCTTCCTCAATCTCAAAAACATTCCATGGGTATCGCATCCGATCGATCTGCCCGGCCACGAGAACATGCAGCCGTGGTTTCTGGGCATCAACCCGCGAGGCTTGGTGCCGGTCCTGATCGATGACGGTGCGGTGCACATCGAAAGCAACGACATTATCCAATACTTGGAGAAAAAATTCCCGACCCCAAAGCTGATCCCGGCTGGCCATGAGAACGAGGTCGCGACGCTGCTGCGGCACGAGGACGACCTGCATCTCGACCTGCGCACCTTGAGCTTCCGCTTCGTGTTCGCGCCGCCGGGGCCGCCGAAGCCTGCTGCGGCGCTCGACAGCTACATCAAAAACGGGGCCGGCACCGTGCAGGGCGTCAAAGACCCCGAGAAGCAGGTTCAGATCGAATTCTGGCAGCGCGCCGCGAAAGAAGGCTTTACCGACGAGCGGGCGCGCGCCTCGGCGCAAAAATTCCGAGCGGAGTTCGACGGGCTCGACGGGACGCTGGCAACGCAGCCTTATCTGACGGGCGCCGAGCTCTCCGCGCTCGATATCGCCTGGTTCATTTATGAGCACCGGCTCTCGCTCGCCGGCTATCCGTTCGCGCGGCTGCATCCACACGTTCACACCTGGGCCGAAAAACTGCGCGCCAGGCCGGAATTCGCCAAGGAGGTCGGGCAGCTTCGCCATTCACCCGAGCAGCTCGATGCCGTACGCAGCGCGCAGGCCGGCAAGACGCTGGAAATGGTTGCCGGGTTTTAGCCCGAAAAACCTGGCTGTAGCGGGACGGCCGGTGCGCAAACGCAACAGCCGCCGGAAGCTGCCAGGAATACCGGCAATCTTTTAGATTCACTTGGCGGGACGAATCGGGCAGTTTGCCAGCGCGAGCGCGGGCGGCGCTCCGTTTGCCGATTTTGAGCGGGATGGTGTTCGATGCGCGCACTCCTGGCACTCGGGTTGATGCTCTTGCTTCCGCAACTGGCGCACGCCGAAGACTGGCGCTACTGCCTTGCGCCCTCGCACACCCAGCGCAAGGTGTTTATTTCGCCGCCGTTTCCGGCGACCATGTCGATGGACGATGTTGAGTCGCAGTTCGGACGAACGCTCAACCGCTCCGGCTTGCACTATGACGACGTGCAATGTCCGCGCGGCGACGGCGAGACGGCAGTGCTGACGATGCAGCAGCACGCCATCACCGTGAACCGCGAACTCGGTAACGAGGTCATCAACCTGCGCTGGAAGCCGAACGGCTGAAGCCGGTCGGCGGGGTTTTTGCGAGTCCGCGGCACGCGGTACTGGCCCCTTTAGGCCCGAAAGGGGCTAGGCCGCCAACTGAGGCGGCCAAAATATAAGTTGCGAAAAGGGGCCGCGCAGTTAAAGGCTGAATCTCAGACTTGGTATTCGTCTTTGAGTGCCAGAGGGAGACGATGACTGTGCGGCCGCGCTATCCTTTCGTCGCGCTGGGCGTGCCGCTTGTCCTGCTTTTCCTGTTTGCCTATGGCCCGATCGTCATTCTGCTGATCGGTGGTATGGCGGCCGGTGCGCTTGGCTGTGCCATGCCAATCGATTCCGCTGCCGGGCCGTGTCCGTTTATGGGCGTCGATCTCACGACATTCTTGGCGGTCGCGGTCGCTTCCGGCTACCTCGCCTTTTTTACGGTTCCGATGGGGACCACCTTGCTTGGCGTCTGGCTTCTGGTCGCTGTGATCGTGACGCTGGTGTGGTGGTCGCGCCGGTGGCGGGCAGATTCGAACGCTTAAGTTGCCGATAGGCCTCCTTTTCAAAAGGGGCCACCCTTCGTTCTCAAAAGGGACCAGACCCTATGGAAAGGGGCCAGTACCCGGCACGCGGTATTGGCCGGAACCGGCCACTCGCAAATCCGAAACCGGCGACTGACCTGAGGATAGGAAAATGAGCCTATCGATTTGCGTGATGCGCGATATTTGCGAGATGCGCTGCAAAAAAGTTTCGCAAAGCCTCTTGAAATTTAAATTGGGTATATTGAAGTTACGTTTCTCTTATTATGCTCGCTTTTATGAACGATTCGTGCGGGGAGTGGGGTTTCGGCGCCTGGAGGCGACGATGCCGCTAGAATTCCAGCCTAAGCTCGACAAAATCTTAGAACTGCTGCTGTATCTGGCTCATAAGCGGCCAGGCGCGGATAAATATCAGGCGGTCAAGTTTTTCTACTTGGCTGATCGCGAGCATTTGCGCCGCTATGGTCGCCCAATCACATTCGAGCATTATTTCGCCATGTGGTACGGCCCCGTGGCGTCGAATGCGCTCGACTTCATTAATAAAAATAAGCGGACCATGGAGCGCGCGGGCCTAGAAAGTCTTCCGTTTGAGACTGAGGCCGGAACGGTCAGGATGAAATCAGGCAAGACCACGGATACCGTGTTTATCCGTAAGCCGTTGCGCGAGATCAATCCCGATCTTTTCTCCAAAAGCGATTTGCAAGTATTCGACGAAATAATAGCTAGATATAAAAACGCATCGTTTGATGATCTCTTCAACGAAACTCACGGACATCATGCGTATAAGCGCGCATGGGAGAATCGCCCACGAAACGCTGAACGCGCCGACATGCTTTATGATGAAATGATTGAAGATAAAGCGCGGAGGGCGGAATTGGTCGAAGACATTTCGCCAGTAGCCGCGCATCTTAAATGAATCTTGGTGACGTATTTTATTGGACGACGCCGAAGGCTAAGGGGCACGATTCTAGGCCCAAATACCATATTTACGTTTGCCCCGATGACGCGTGGGATGACCACACTTTCCTATTAATCAATAAAGCCCCGTGGGGTGATGAATTGAAAATCACCAAAGAGAATTACCCTTTTCTCCAATACGACAGCTATATCGGGTGTAACGGCGTCGTGACTTACACGGACATGGAGCTGACGTTCTTCGAGCAAAAACCAGTGGGGCAGATAAATAAGCCGGATTTAAAAGCGCTTTTCAATATTCTCGCCGATCCCCTTGCCATGGAAAAGATGCAGGCAAAGCGGCATTTGCAATGCATTGACGGCGGCATTCTAGTCTGTTCGGCTGCCTTCTATTACCCGAAACTGCCGGCGCCGATCGGGCGCGGTCGGGGTTGGCAGGGGCGGCACCGCTGCCAGCGCAGCGTCTAGCAAGTCGCCAATGGTCTACACACGATCGGCGATGCCAAGGACCATCGCTGGCGTGCTCCGCAAAGTCTCATGCACGCGGGCGAAATTGTAGAAGGCGACATGCAGCGCCACCGCCGCCAAGTGGCATTCCAGGCGCTTGCTAAAGCCGTTTGAAAGCCGCGCAAACCGCTTCGACGCCATGCGCAGCGTGAGATTTTGCCGTTCCACGTAGCTCGTCGAAATGTGCTCCGGCTCGCCCTCTACAGCCACCCGCTGTACGGCTACTACCTGTGCCGGCGAATAGCGGCGCGACGCTTCGTTTACATTCAAGTGGGTTGGCCAGTAACCGGCACGCCGAAGGAACGTACAAAGAACGGACGTCGGATGTTCTCGCAGCGGAAGGATGCGCCGGTCGCAGGTTTCGCCGCGCCACAACGATGATAAGAAGGACTTGGTCGCGGTGGGCGCGAGCGGCGGGGCGCGGTGCTGAATTCCTTCTCCAAATTCCTGGCG
>Ga0208849_1000411_pt1 | contig 40634 bp, 38 predicted proteins | sample NGESurdeep072012_10_FD_184470 | JGI IMG/M metagenome (GOLD analysis project Ga0208849, IMG submission 184470) | Arctic peat soil microbial communities from Barrow, Alaska - NGEE Surface sample 53-3 deep-072012 (SPAdes) | ecosystem: Environmental > Terrestrial > Soil > Wetlands > Peat ... | reverse complement strand
TTCGTGGGTTCCTTCATCGGCGGCGGTCTGGTTCTCGACGGCCACCTGCACCTCGGCCGCGCCGGCAACGCGGGCGCCTTCGGATCCATACCGACGCTCCGTCGATGAATACCGTCGGCACATCGACGACCGCGACCGCCGCCACGGTCGCGAACGCTATTCCAGCCGCGACCTCTTCGATCCAGGCATCGAGCTGCATGCGCCGCTTGATCCGATGAACGCCGCCGACGCGACGTTCGCGACCGACAACCGCAAGGCCGGCATGCTCATCGGCCAGTGGGCCAAGGGTACACTCGGCGCGAAGGCGGCCGATGCCAAGATCGTGTTCCTCGACCTTGCCACCAACCAGCCGACGGTCGACTATCTGCGCGATCAGGGCTTCATGGCTGGTTTTGGTATCGACGTTAAGGACCCGAACAAGTACGGCGACGAGGACGACAAGCGCATCTGCGACCATGAGATCAGCCAAGGCGACCAGGAGAAAGGCCGCACGGCGATGGAGAATGCTCTCCAGAAATGCCCCGACGTGAACGTCATCTACACGATCAACGAACCGGCCGCGGCCGGTGCCTACGAAGCGCTGAAGGGCGCGGGCAAGGCGGACGGCAGCGTCATGATCGTGTCGATCGACGGGGGCTGCCCGGGCGTCAAGAACGTCCAGGCGGGCGTTATCGGCGCGACCTCGCAGCAGTATCCGCTGAAGATGGCGGCGATGGCGCTTGAAGCGATCGCCACCGGCAAGATCCTGGACATCGATCCGAAGGCGGGCTTCCTCGACACCGGCGCGCAGCTCATCACCGCCAAGCCAGTCGATGGCGTTCCGTCGATTTCGGTCGATGAAGGGCTGAAGCTCTGCTGGGGCTAGTTTCCCCCGCCGCGAGAACTGCCTAGACTGCCTGCAAAATAATAAGGGAGAGCAACCGGTGACGGTTGCTCTCCTCGAGCCTTAGGGAGGCGTCGCAAGCGCATGAGCATCGCCGACGAGCGTGCCGGCGGACCGGCCGAATTCGAGAAGATCCTGCCGTCGGCGCCGGAATCCGAAGCCTCCTTCGACGAGGAGCATCCGGGCACTCTCAGACGCGTCCAGCATTTCCTGCATGCCTACCCGACGACCATTCCCTTTCTCGTTCTGGTCCTCGGCGTCATCTTCTTCAGCACCATCGTCGGCGGAAAATTCTTCGCGCCGTTCAATCTTTCGCTCATCCTCCAGCAGGTGACGATCATCGCGGTGCTCGGCATCGCCCAGACGCTGATCATCCTGACGGCCGGCATCGACCTGTCGGTCGGCGTCATCATGATCCTCTGCTCGGTTGTCATGGGCCGCACGTGCGTCGTTTACGGCGTGCCGCTCATCATTGCCTTTCCGCTCGGTCTCATCGTCGGCACGCTGTGCGGCATGGTCAATGGGCTGATCGTAACGCTGCTCCGCCTGCCGCCGTTCATCGTCACGCTCGGCACCTGGAGCATCTTCGGCGCTCTCAATATCTTCTACTCGCAGAGCGAGACCATCCGGCAGCAGGACATCGAGGCGGCGGCGCCCTTCCTGCAGTGGACCGGATCGATCATCAAGCCCTACGACCTCTTCGCCCACATCGGGCTGACGATCCCGTGGCTGAAGGGGTCGGTCATCACCTATGGCTCGCTCCTGATGCTCGTGCTGGCCGCCGCGGTCTGGTACGTGCTGAACCGCACCGCCTTTGGCCGGCATGTGTACGCCACCGGCGACGATCCCGATGCCGCGCGCCTCGCCGGCATCAGCCCAAACCGCACGCTGGTCGCGGTGTATTCCATTGCCGGCTTCATCTGCGCGGTTGCCGCCTGGGTGCTGATCGGGCGCATCGGCGGCGTCAGCCCGCAGGCGGGGCAGACGGCCAATCTCGATTCCATCACGGCCGTGGTGATCGGCGGCACCAGTCTGTTCGGCGGCCGCGGCTCGATCGTCGGCACGCTGATCGGGGCGCTGATCGTCGGCGTCTTCCGCAACGGCCTGGCGCTCTCCGGCCTCGACGTGCTCTGGCAGGAGTTCACCGTCGGCGTCCTCATCATCGTCGCCGTGACCCTCGATCAGTGGATCAGGAGGGTGGCGGCATGAGCGCGGCCTTCGATATGTCGACCGCGCCGGCAACCAATCCGGCTGTCGTGCCGGTGCTGGAGGCGCGCGGGGTGGTCAAGCGTTACGGCCGCGTCGTCGCTCTTGATCGCGCCGACTTCGACCTCCGTCCGAATGAGATTCTCGGCGTCATCGGCGACAACGGCGCCGGCAAGTCGACGCTGATCAAGGTGCTCGCCGGTGCGGTGGTGCCCGATCAGGGGCAGGTGCTGATGGACGGCAAGATCGTCCAGTTCCGCTCGCCGCTGGAGGCGCGCAACGCCGGCATCGAGACGGTCTACCAGAATCTGGCGCTGTCGCCGGCGCTGTCGATCGCCGACAATCTTTTCCTCGGCCGCGAGCGGCGCAAGAGCGGCCCGCTTGGCGATGTCTTTCGCCTCCTTGATCGCGCGCAGATGCGCAAGGAAGCCCGTCAGCACCTGAATTCTCTAGGGCTGCTCACCATCCAGAAAACATCAACCAGCCAGTGGAAACGCTCTCCGGCGGCCAGCGCCAGGGGGTCGCGGTCGTGCGCGCCGCGGCTTTTGGCAGCCGGGTCATCATCATGGATGAGCCGACGGCGGCGCTGGGCGTCAAGGAATCGCGCAAGGTGCTTGAGCTGATGCTCGACGTGAAGCGCCGCGGCCTGCCCATCATCCTCATCTCCCACAACATGCCGCACGTCTTCGAGGTTGCCGACCGCATCCATATCCATCGCCTCGGACGGCGTATTGCCGTCATCGATCCGAAGAAATTCTCGATGTCGGATGCCGTCGCCATGATGACCGGTGCCATGAAGCCGCCGGATCCGGCGCAGCAGTTGACGGGATAGCGTCGCTTCGCGGTCTGCGCGCTCATAGCTTCAGGGAGGAATCCATGGATCTCGGACTTCGCGGGAAGGTCGCCGTTGTCACCGGCGCCAGCATCGGCATCGGCCTGGCTGTCGCCGAAGGGCTCGCGGCGGAGGGCGCCCACATTGTGATGAATGCGCGTCAGGGCGAGCGGCTCGATGTGGAGGCCAGGCGGGTCGCGAAAAAACATGGCGTGCGTACGCTGGCCGTCGCGTCCGATGTCGCCACCCCCGCAGGCACGCAGTCGCTTATCGACGCCACGCGTAAGGAATTTGGCGGCACCGACATCCTGATCAACAACGCCGGCACCGGTTCCAATGAGACCATAATGGAGGCTGCGGACGAGAAGTGGCAGTACTACTTCGACATTCACGTGATGGCCGCGGTTCGCCTGTCACGCGGACTGGTACCAACCATGAAGGCTCGCGGCGGTGGTGTCGTCCTCAACAATGCATCCATCTGCGCCGTGCAGCCGCTCTGGTACGAGCCGATCTACAACACCACCAAGGCTGCGCTGATGATGTTCTCCAAGACCCTCGCGGCGGAGGTCATCAAGGACAACGTGCGGGTGAACTGCATAAACCCCGGCCTGATCCAGACGCCCGACTGGGTGAAGACCGCCAAGCAGCTGACGGTCGAAACCGGCGGCGACTGGCAGGGTTACCTGCAGGGCGTTGCCGATGAGCACGCGACGATCAAGCGCTTCGGCACCGCAGAGGAGCTCGCGCACTTTTTCGTATTCCTGTGCTCGGACAAGGCGACCTACAGCGTCGGCTCGACGTACTTCGTCGACGGCGGGATGTTGAAGACCGTCTGATCGATGCGCTGGCGGATGGAAACTGCGTGCGCCCGCAGCCTTGGTGCGATCGAAGCACTCTTGCGAGGCGCGCACGCAAATCCGAATTCCGATATGAAGCCTACTGCGCGCTGGCCGGGAAAAAGAACGAGCGCAGCTTTTCGATCTCTGCCTGCGGACCGCCGAAATCCTTACCGAGGCGGTCGTAGAGTTCGGCGATCGCCGCGTAGATGTCGTTCTCGGCGCGGTCGCTGCCGGTGAACGCGGCGATTTGCTTCATCTCGTCCACCCAGCGGTAGGCCTTGCCGAACATGTCGGGAATGCTGCGCGAGAATCCGTTGAGCAGGTTGGCCTGGCTGGCGCCGAGCTCGGCGCGCAGGGCATCGGCAACGCCCGCTCGTTCCGCCGCCATGATCATGGAGGAGCCAACGGCAATAAGACCCTTGGTGATGCCGGCGTATGACATTTTCAGAGCGGAGGCAGCGCAGCCGGGCGCGTCCAGCACGCTAATTCTCAACCCGAAGGGGGCCAGCGCATCCAGGCGGCGGGCTTCTGCGCCAGACACGTAGTAGACCGGTCCGTCATAACCGGCGCGCGGCGGACCACCGATAATGCCGCCATCCACGAACGTCGCGCCCGATGGTTCGACGATCATCGCGACCATCATCGCGGTATCGGGATTGACCGCGTTCACATCGACGTAGACGGGTTTCTTGGCCGCCTTGGCCATGAGCGGAGACAAACGCTTCGCCAGCGGGATTGCTTCGCCTGGCGGCACAATGGAAAGAATAAAGTCCGCGGCGACGAGCTCTTCATCGGTCACCGGTTTCATGCCGGCTTTCTTCGCGCGCTCGGCGCTGGCGGCGCTGCGTCCAGCCAGTACGGTACGGACCTCGATGCCGTTCTCGACGAGCCGGGCGGCAGTAGCGGCGCCCATGCCGCCCTGCGCCATGATGGATACGACCGGGTTCATCGGGCTGTCTCCTTTCCGACCAGACCGCGCGTTGCGGCAATCAGCGCCTTCAGTTCATCCTCTTCTGCCGACGTCAGGTCAACGAGCGGCGGCCGCACCGAGCCGGCTGGTTTGCCGACGGCGCGCAGGCCCGCCTTGATGATGGAGACGGCGTAGCCGGCGCGCCGGCGGCGGAGTTGCACCAAGGGCAGGTAGAACTCGTTCATCAACCGCTCGCTGCCGGCGAAATCGTTGTCGCGGACCGACCGGAAAAAAGCTGTCGCGAGGCCGGGCAAGAACGAGAAAACGGCCGAGCTGTAAGTCCGGATGCCGATGGCGAAGCACTGGCGAGCGGTCATTTCGGCCGTCGGCACGCCGTTGATGAGCGCCAGCCGGTCGGAGAAATCGCGTTTCAGGATTTGCAGTGTCTCGAAATCGCCGGTGCCGTCCTTGAGGCCGATGAGATTCGCTTGGGTATCGGCGAGGCGCTTGACCGTCGCCGGCTGGAAAAAACCGTTGTCGCGGCTGTAAACGATGACGCCGATGCCGACGGCGCGACATACGGCTTCAGCATAGGCAAGCAGGCCTTCCTGACCGGGAGTGACGAGATAGGGCGGCAATAGCAGCACGCCGGCCGCTCCGGCGCGCTCGGCGGCGCGCGCCATTTCGATCGCAATGGCGATGCTGCCGCCGACGCCGGCGATGACCGGGATTGATCCGGCGCCCTTGACCGTTACGCCAACCACCGTCGCGTGCTCGGCCGCCGAAAGCGAGAACAGTTCGCCTGCGCCGCCCGCGGGCACCAGGGCGAGGGGCTTGGCCGCCGCCAGGTCGGTGACGTGGCGCGCGAGCGCGGCCTCGTCGAGCGCCAGCGCTTCCGTGAACGGCGTCGCCGGGAAGGCGAGCACGCCTTCGGCCAGCAGTCGGCGCAGGGCTCCGGGCGCGATGCTCACGCGCCGTTCCATTCGACGATGGTAAGGCCGCCGTTGAAGTCAGTCAGGTAGATCAGGCCGTTCGGCTCGACGTAGATGTCGGCTGTGTGAAGGATCGTCTTGGAGGTCGCCGGACGCGGGTCCATCGAGCGCTCGGGCGGCGTCGGCACGAAGTAGCCGATCTCCTCCGGGCGATACTGGTTGCGGATGTCGAAGACGCGCATGCCGGCGTTCTGGTAGGTGGCGAAGATCGTATCCGAACTCCGGTAGGCGTCCGGGCGATTTTCCCAAAGGTTATGCGGGCCAAAGTGGCCGCCCTTCCTTACATAGTCCTGATCGGAGGGGATCGGCACCGTGGCGATCGATACCGGGTTTTCCAGCGTCCGGATATCGAAGATCCAGGTGTGCTTCATCGGCTCCTTGTCGATGTCCTGAACCGACTCGTCGGCGACGACGAGGAGGTTGCGATCGACCAGCGGCAGGGCGCTGTGCGTGCCGCCGGCGTAGGGCGGGCTCCAGTTGCGGTGCGCGATCATCTGCGGCGCCGACTTGTCCTTGATGTCGAGAATAATCAGGCCGCCATCGCGCCACGAGCCGTAGGCGACATCGCCGGCGACAAGCGCATGATGCAGCGCGAAGCGCCCCTGCCATGTCGGCTTCTCGCCGCCTGCCTTGTGCATGCCAGGAAACCACCAGCGGCCGGCCTCGACCGGGTGCGTTGGGTCCTTGAGATCGATGACAAGCAGGATGTGATCGGTGTAGCCGTCGAGAAACGCCGAGGCATAGGCGTAGCGATCGCCGACCCACCACACCCGGTGCAGGCCGAGACCCTCGACTTCCATGAAGCCGATCGGGCGCGGCTGGCCGGGCTTCGATATGTCGTACACGCGTAGCCCGGCCGAGTAGTCGGTGCCGCGCTTGCCGAAATCGGCGCTGGTGATGTCGTCCGCCGACTTGCTGTAGTAGGCCTTCTCGCTGTTGTAGACCGAGTAGAAATTGAATTCCTCGACGACCAGCAGCAGATCTTCGTGGGATTGCAGGTGCAACGCCCATGAACTCGGATGGCACGGAATGAAACCCGCCGCCTTCGGCTCGCGCGGATTGCGCACGTCGACCAGACTCCAGCCCCCGCTGAACGGGTGGGAGACATGGGCGAAGCCTTTGTTGACCATGACCTGCACGCCGTCGGGGCGGCCGCCCTGATCCGAGTGGCCGACGAATTTGACGTTGCGGGCGCTCTCGGTGTGCGAACCCTTGTCGTTCATGTTCTCTCCCGTCGCTCGATGGTCAGGCTGTTTCTTTCGCGCGAACGGCTTCGGCGTTGACGACATCGGCGGCGGCTTCGCCGTTGATCATCGCCCACAGATTGCGGGCGCCGTGCCTGCCCATGCTTTCCAGGGTCTCGAACGTCCACGCCGCCGAGTGTGGCGTGGCGAGGACGTTGTCCATGCGAAACAGCGGATCGTTGACGTCCGGCGGCTCGACCTCGAACACATCAAGCGCCGCGCCGACAATGCGACGCTCGCGGAGCGCCCGGCGCAGGGCCGGGTAGTCGACCAGCCACGCACGGCCGGTGTTGATGAGCATCGCCGAATTCTTCATAAGCGCCAGGGCCGCCCCGTCAATCATCTTGCGATTGTCGGGGCGCGGCGAACCTTGCAGCGTGACGATGTCGGCGGTGCGCAGCAACGTCGGCAGATCGACGAGGGTCACGCTGGCCGGCGCGTCGCTGACGTATGGATCGTGGGCAATGATCTTCACGTTCCAGCCGGAGAGGCGCTCGACGACGGAGCGGCCGATGCGACCGAGACCGACTATGCCGACGGTGCTGCCGGAGAGGTAGCCGGCGAAGACATCGCCCCGCCAGCCGCCTCGCCGCATGAATTCCGGCGTCCAGGTGAGCAGTTGTTTCTTCAGCGCGAGGATGCAGGCAATCGTGTGCTCGGCGACGGCCAGAATATTGAAATCGTCCGGCGTGTTGGAGACTAGGACACCATGGTCGGTCGGCGCATCGATATCGATGCTCTCGTAGCCGATGCCGTACTTGGAAATGAAGCGCAGCGCAGGCAGCGCGTCGATGACGCGGCGGGTAAAATGTGCGCCGCTGGCACCCATGACGGCGGCAAAACCGTCTGCGGCCGCGATGATTTCGTCTTCGGTAAAGCGGCGGAAGCCGGGCTCCCACATCATCTTGCCAAGAGTCAGATCGACGCCCTGCTCGCGCAGCCACTGCAGCGATTTGCCGGTCGGGTCCATCTGCTCGAAGACAAACACGCGTGGGAGAGTGTTGCGGCCTGACGCCGGGGAGACTGCCGCTGTCATCGCACCGGCTTGCTCATGATGACTTCGACGTATTCCGGGCGCGGCGGCGTGTAGATATCGAGGACAACGGCGCTTTGGCCGTCGAGAGCGCGGGTGCGGCCGTGCCGGACATCAGGATCGACGCGGCAGATATCGCCGGCGTTGAGCCGGATTGGCTCGTCTTCAACGACCATTTCGATGGCGCCCTCAAGCACCACGCAGAACTGTTCGTGGTCGGCATGCGAATGCAGCGGAGCCGTCGGCACGACGCCGGCGGGAATGTCCCACCGCACCAGCGTGCTGTCGCGGCCGGCGATGACGAGGCCGGCGAAATCGGGCCGCACCTGATGGATCGGGCCCTCATTGGCACGGAAAACCATGCGCTCCGTCATCGAAGGCCTCGACTCTTGAACTGAAGCGGCCGCCGCCCGGAAGCGGCGGCCACGGTTGGCGTGGAAGATACTATTGGACGCCCCAGATGGTCTTGTAGTGACCGCGATAGTCGTTCGACGGATCGAAGCGGTTCTTGTCGCCGCCATCGGCGTCGACGTTGGCCTTGGTCACCAGATGGACCTTGGTGACGAAGCCCGACGGGGGTTGACCGTTGAAGGCGCGGTTCAGTTCGTCGATGAGCTGCCAGCCGTGCATGTAGGCCGGCTCCGGCACCGTTGCGACCTGGTACTGGCCGTTACGGATGCGCTGGTAGGCCGACTCGGAACCGTCGCCCGCCGCGATCAGATGCGGCTTGGCCGCCGGGTCGATACCGGCCGCCTTTAGCGTCGGGACGGCGAAGTCGAAGTACACCTCGTTGAAGGTGAGGATGTAGCCGAGCTTGTCGCCAAAGCGCTGGAGCAGCGAGTTGATGAGGCCCGGAGTCCGCTGAGGCACTTCGCCGAAGGGCGCGTTGTCTTCCGACAGCAGCGCACAGCCGCTGCATTCCTTGATCGCCTTCTCGATGCCGTCCGACTTGGTGACGACGATCGGGTATTGGCGATCGCTGATGACTTCCGCCTGTGCGGTGCCATTCGAATCGACGACGGCGTATTCGCCGGCGGTGTAGGCGATGGCGGCCGGGTCGGTGCCGACGTTGGTGAACACCTTCGGATCCGCGACGGGGCCGGGCTTGTCGGTGGCATGCCAGCCGATGACGACGATGCCGGCGTCATTGGCCTGCTTGATCAGCGCCTTGTTATTTTCGATCGAAACCGAGCCAAGAATGATGGCGTCGGGCTTCAGCGCGATGGCCTGGTTGAGCGCATCGGCGCCGCCGGTGGCGGTGCCCTTGCCGTCAAACAGGGTGAACTTCCAGCCAAGCACCTTGGCGGCTTCCTCGGCGCCCTTGGCCGAGTCGGCGTTACCGCTCGAATTCTGGGTCAGCGAGACATAAACGACGGACTTGTCCTTGGCCGCCTTCGGCCCGGTCGTTGGTCCGTCCCAGGTTGTCTGCGGGCCGACCGAGCGGGCGATATCGGCCTTCATGCGGTCGAGAGCGTCGTCGGCGGAGGCTGTGCTCGCCAGCACGCCGGCGGCGATGATCGCCCCGACGGCCGACGGGAGATATTTGCGCGATATAATCATTTCGAACTTCCTCCCTGTGCTTCCTGCGTACTGGCTTCCGGAACGGAAGCTTCTTTGCCAATCAATGCATTCAGAGTTTCCGCCGCCGCGACGCAAAGCCGGCGAGGCCGACGGAAATGATGAGCGCCGCGCCCTGGAAAATCGGCTCGGTGAAGAACGAGTTGCCAAGTTGCTGAAGACCGGCAACGCCGACCGCCAGAACGAGCACGGCGACAATTGTTCCCCAGGCGTTGACGCGGCCGGGGCGGATGGTAGTGGCGCCGAGTAGAGCGCCAACGAAGGCGGGCAGCAGGAATTCCGGGCCGACCGAGCTTTGCGCCACCTGCAGGCGGGCGGCGAGCAACACGCCGGCGAGGCCGACGATGAGGCCGCTCGACACGAACGCGCCCATCACCAGCCGGCGCGCCGGCACGCCGGTCAGCTCTGCGGCCTTGCGGTTGGAACCAATGGCGTAAAGGCGTCTGCCGATGGGGACGTGCTCGAGGCAGACCCAGGCAAGGATCGCCACCACCGCGACCATGTAGGTGGGCAACGGCAGGGTCAGGAATTTCGAGTCGTTCAGGTCGGCGAAGGCCTGCGGCACATTGCCGACCAACTGGGTGCCGTTCGTGTACCAGCTGCCGATGCCGTAGAGGATCGTGCCGACGCCGAGGGTGGCAATGAAAGAATCGATCTTGGCGTATTCGACGAGCGCGCCGTTGACCCAGCCGATGAGGCCGCCCGCAGCGATGGTGATGATGACAACCAGCGGCCACGGCAGCGAGGCGTCCGTAAGCAACCCCATAGCGACGATGTGCATGAGGCCGACGCCGTAGGCGATGGAGAGGTCGTAGTTGCCGGTGGCGATGACAACCATTTCGGCAAGGGCGAGAAGCGCCACCGTCGTGTTGTTGCCGAGGATGGCGCGCACGTTCGAACCGCCGGTGAAGGTCTGCGGCAGCAGCAGCGCAAAGATGATGACCATGACCGCGCCGAAGACGAGCAGTCCGTGGTTCGACAGGATATGCAGCGTCAGCGCCTTGAAGTCGCGGCCTCGCGATGTCTTCTCGGGCGGCATCGGATCGGTCGGCTTGGAATCAACGTCGTGGCTGCCGCTCATGGCCGCCCCCCCGTCCGCAACGGAGTCGCCGCTGCGATGCCGCCGACCGCACGGGTCAGCGCCTCGACGCTGATGTCGCCGCGGGCGAGTTCCGCAACGATACGTCCGCGGCTGAAGGCCAACACGCGATCGCAAAGCTGCACCAGTTCGTCGATGTCGGAAGAGACCACCACGGTCGCCGTGCCTTCGGCGGCGTCGTCGGTCAGCATGCGATAGATCTGCGCCTTGGCGCCGACGTCGACGCCAATGGTCGGGTCTTCGAGGACGAGCAGCTTGTAGTGGCGGCCGGCCCAGCGCGCCAACACGACCTTCTGCTGGTTGCCGCCGGATAGCGTGCTGATCGGCCGGTCGGGTTGCGGCGGCCGCACGTCGAAGCGATGCAGGGTTTCGATGCATTCGACGCGCTCGGCGGCGCGGTTGCGGTAGCCGAAGCTCTTCGCACCGAAATTCAGCGGATTGAGGAAGAGATTCTCTTTCACCGACATGGTGCCGGCGAGCGCCTCCTCGGCGCGCTTGCCGGTGACAAACGCGATGCCGAGGGCAATCGCCTCAGCGGGCGAATGGAACCTTTGCGGCCTTCCGTCGACCTCGATGGTGTCGCTGCCGAAGGGCAGGACGCCGGCTATGGCCCGGCCGACGGCTTCGTGTCCCTGGCCACGCAGGCCGGCGAGACCGACGATCTCGCCGGCGCCGACCGAAAACGAGACCGGGCCGAAGTGACCGATGCGGAGGTCCTTCACCGCCAGCACCGGCTTGCCCTCGACCGGCTTGCGGGCGCTTGTCCGCGTCACCGGCGTGCCGCCGACGATATCCCTGACCAGTTGCTCTGGCGAAATGTCGACCGGGCGATAGACGGCGACGGTGCGTCCGTCGCGCAGCACCGTGACCGCGTCGGCGATGCGGAACACCTCGTCGAGACGGTGACTGACGTAGATGACGCTGACGCCCTTTTCGCGGAGCCGGCCCAGAATACGGAAGAGCCGTCCAACGTCGGCCTCGGGCAAACTCGCGCCGGTGCCGTCACAGGCGCCGGCCGCGAGTTCCAGGGCGCGAAGGGAATTGCCTCCGTGGCATTGAGCGAGACCTATGCCGAAACCGGCAAGGGCTATACGCGCGGCGGCCTCGCCACCGTTCTGATTTTCCTGCCGCCGGCGCTCGTCCTCTTCACTGTTTTCGTCATCCTGCCCATAGGCGAAGCCGGCTGGTACGCCTTTTTCAACTGGAACGGCCTCGGCGTGCCGAGCCACTTCGTCGCCTTCGACAATTTTCGCCAGGTTTTGGCGAACAAGGTCTTCGGCCGTTCGCTGATCAATACCGGCCTCATCATTCTCGTCTCGCTCGTGATCGAGCTGCCGCTGGCTCTGGCCATGGCAGTGCTGCTGGCGAGCGGACGCCAGGTTGGCGCGGTGGCCTTCCGCACGATTTTTTTCCTGCCCTACATTCTCGCCGATGTCGCCGCCGGTCTCATCTGGCGTTACATGTTCGACGGGGACTACGGCCCCATCTCGCAGATCTCGAATGAATTGGGCTTCGGCCCGCTCTACCTTCTGGCCAGCACGAACTTCGCCTTCATCGCGGTGCTGGTCACCATCGTGTGGAAGTATTTCGGCTTCCACATGATGCTTTATATCGGCGGCATGCAGGGCATCGATCGCAGCCTCTACGAGGCGGCGGAGATCGACGGTGCGTCGGCGTGGCAGCGGTTCCGCTTCATCACGCTGCCGGGGCTCGGTCCCATGATCCGCCTGTCGGTATTCTTCTCGATACTCGGCTCGCTGCAGGTCTTTGACGTGGTCCGTGCGCTCACCTTCGACGGCGGCCCGCTCAATACCACGCACACGCTCGTGTCGTTTCTCTACATCTTCGGCATCACGCGCATGCGCGCCGGCTTTGGCTCGGCCATCGGCGTCATCATCTTCGTCATTTGCGTCGGCGTTGCCTTTGGCTACAAACGAATCTTCATGCGCAATGACTGATATTTCGGCGCCCATCTTGCCCGACCTGCTCGGCGGCGTCGCCTACCGCCAGCCGACGCGCGTGCGCGATCCGATGGCCGAGCTCTACCGTCTGCTGATCCTAGTCCTGGTCGCCGGCGTGGTGGTCGTGCCGCTACTGGCGACCGCGTTCGGCGGCTTCAAAAGCCTCGGCGAACTGCGCGTCAACACGTTCGGAGTTCCGCACGTGTGGGTATGGTCCAACTACGGCGACATCATCTTCAGCTGGAACTACTGGCATTTCCTGCTGAACTCGCTGACGATCGCGGCCGTGACGGTCTTCCTGACGCTGGTCGTCGCAGCCACCGCCGCATTCGCGTTCGCTCATCTCAAATTCTTCGGCGACAAGTTCCTGTTCAACTACCTGATCCTCGGGCTGACCTTCCCGTTCGCCGCGTCGATCCTGCCGCTGTTCATCAAGATTCGCGACCTCGGCCTGCTCGACAGCCACTGGGGTATCATCCTGCCTCAGGTGGCCTTCGGCCTCGCGATCAGTGTCCTGCTCCTGCGCAACGCCTTCCGCCAGGTGCCGCTTGAGCTGGTGGAGGCGGCGCTTGTCGATGGCTGCAGCTATCCGCGAATTTTCTTTTCGATCATCCTGCCGCTGTCGCGGCCGATCCTGTCGACGGTGGCGATCATCGCCTTCGTCGCCAGCTGGAACAATTTCCTGCTGCCGCTCGTCGTGCTCAACAGCACGAAGCAATATCCGTGGCCGTTGGGCCTCATGGACTACCAAGGGCAGTACATGACGTTCTGGCAGCTCGTGCTGGCGTTCATCACCATGACTATCTTGCCGGCGATCCTGGTGTTCATCCTCGCCCAGCGGCACATCGTCGAGGGCCTGACGGCCGGCGCAGTCAGAGGTTAGGAGGGCGCGGTCGACAAGGTGGGTCCATCGTGTTCCCGGTTCTGAAGCGGAATTGCCATCGGCCAAGCAAGGGAGCCAATACGCCCCGCTCGAAATGGCCTTTTTGGGCGTTGACTGGCCCATCGGCGCGCCGGAAAACGGCAGGCAGGTGCAGCGCACCGATGAGAGTGCGGTCCGACAGAGGGAGCACGCTTGTGAAGGCTGTTCGCTACTACGACAGAGAGGACATCCGCGTCGAGCAGGTGGCCGAACCGGCCGCGATTGGTTCACGGGAAGTGCGGATCAAGCCGCTGACGTGCGGCATCTGCGGCACCGATCTGCACGAGTTCGCCGCGGGGCCGATAGTGACGCCGAAGACGCCGCACAAGTTCACCGGCGCGTCCCTGCCGCAGATCCTCGGACATGAATTCTCCGCCGAGGTTTTGGAGATCGGGAGGGACGTGACCCGCGTCCACCCCGGTGACCGGATTTCGATCCAGCCGTTGGTCATGCCGCTGGATGACTACTACAGCCGCCGGGGCCTGAACCATCTCAGCCCCAACATGGGCTGCATCGGTTTGAGCTGGCCGTGGGGCGGGATGGGCGAAATCGCCGTGGTCAACGACTATAACGCCAACATCATTCCCGATGATGTGTCGAACGAACAAGGCGCGCTCGTCGAGCCAACGGCTGTCGCGCTATACGGCGTCGATCGCGCCAAGGTCGGTGGCGGCAGTTCCGTGCTGATCACCGGTGCCGGACCGATTGGCGCGTTGACGGTTCTGGCTTGCCACGCGGTTGGGGCGACCAAGATATTTGTGAGTGAGCCCAACGAGAATCGCCGGCGGCGGATCGAGGCTTTTGGCGTCGCCGAGGCGGTCCTCGATCCGCGCAAGGACGACGTATTGCAGATACTTCGCGATGCGACCGAGGAAGGAGTCGGCGTGGACTCCGCGATCGAGTGCTCCGGGAACGAGGCTGCGCTCAACATGTGCGTCGAGACGGTACGCAACCGCGGAACCGTCGCGCAGGTCGGGCTGCACGTCAAACGCGCTTCGGTCGACCCCGCACTATGGGCGCTGAAGGACATTACCGTCGAGGCCACCTGGTGCTATCCGGTGACGATGTGGCCGCGGGTTATTTCGCTTATTCAAAGCGGCAAGTTGCCGGTCGAGAAGATCATTAGCGGCCATATCCGCGCCGAAGATGTAGTCGAGCAGGGCTTCAGGCGCCTTCTCGATCCGCGCGGCGATCAGATGAAGATTCTGGTCAATCTGAATTGAGGCTGGCCGCGATCTACTCGGCCGCCACGATGTGTTGGCGCGACGCTGCGCGCCTTTGCGTTCCCGGGCGCAACGGGCTCACCCTCGCTGCGGTCTCTTTTCCAGCGTTGAGGATGCGCGCGATGCGGTTGGCGGCGTCGTGGAGTGCGGCTGTGTCGGACTTCTGACGCGTGAGCGCCGCGTGGATCTCGTCGCCGAGCACTCCCTCGATCGCCGTGTACTCCGGGATGGGTGGGCGCTGCCAGGTTTGCAGCAGGTGACGGCGGGCGATCTTCTCGACAACGCGCACCAGCGGTGAAACAACCACGGTCTCCGGGTCAGAGCTTACCGAGAAGCGGGGCGCGATCGGGAACCCGTTGGTCACGTGTGCCCTCATGGCGTCGTGGGAGGTCATCCACGAGATTGCCTCGGCCGCCAGTTTTACCCTGTCTTCGGGTAGATTCGAAGGAATCATCAGAAGGTAGCCGCCGATCGGGGTCACGCGGCTGGCGCCAAGACCGGAGGGCTGCGGCACGTATTGGACCTTGCGCCTGACAACCGAGTGAGCATCGCCGTCGAGACGCGAGGCGCGCATGGTCTCGCAGTATGCCATGGCCGACTTGCCGGAGAGGAACACCCCGAGGGCTTCGTCCCATGCCTTGTCGAGGATGTCGTACGGCGAAATGTCGATAAGCCGATGCATGTAGTCGAGGGTCGCGCGGCCGGCATCCGATTCAATCATCGGCGACAATTCGCCGGGGTCGATACCCTGGGTTACATATCCAGTCCGCCCACGGGGTAGCGAGATGACCGGACTTCCGGAGGCGCCCATGAAGAACATGAAGCTTTGCGCCACCGGCATTCCGCGGGCCGCATCCCACACGATGCCATACCGGCCCTTGGCGGGTTCGTGGAAAGCACGACCCGCCGCGATGACCTCGTCAAAGCTACCGGGCGCCTGGATGCCTTTTTCCGAAAAGAGGTCGCGGCGCGTCGCGAGAAGCTGCGCGGTGCAGTAGATCGGCACACCGTACTCGACTCCTTCCCAGAGTCCGGTCGACCAGATTATCGGATCAAAGCCGCGCGGGTTGACGCCTTCGTTCTGGAGGTCGCCGACCGGACGGATGTAGCCCTTCTCGGCAAACTCGCCGAGCCACGCCATGTCGATCGTAATGACATCGTATTCGGAAACGGCGCGGCGCGCGTTATCGGCCGCTTTCTCGTACAGTTCCTGTTGGGGGAGCAGATCGAAGTTTCGACGCGAAGCAAGGTTGCAGCGCAGATCCGCCCACATATTCCGCATTGCCATGAAATAATTATCGTCGCAAAGCAGGAACCGCAGTTCCAGGTTCTCGGTGTACTGCTTCTGGAAGAGATTGCGAGGCAGCATCGTCTGCGAGAGAGAGGGCGTGCCGCCGAAATAGTAATCGTCTTCCGTTTCCTTCGTCGGGCGCATCCCGAGCGTGTGAGCGATGAGCGATTTGATGGCGACCGCATACTTGCTGAAGCTGTCGGCGAGTTCCTTGCTCGGATGCAGATCGTAGGTCTTGCCGCTCTTGGTCCTCGGCGTACGCACGATGTGGCCGTCAGCGACGAGGCGACTGACGAGGCGCCGCGAGGTCGTGTAGGGAACTCCGGTGACCTGAACGAGCGATGCAACTTTCACCGGCAGACCAAGGATCTCGTTTTTCATGAGAAACGCGATGATGTTCCACATGGGATCATCGTCCGAGAGCTTCATCAACTCATGCAGCGGGTCGCGCGTCTGCTGGATGAAGTCGATTACCCTGAGCATCTCTTGGTCATTCATCTCAAACTACCCTAGTTCGATGTTCGCCGGGTTCCCGACCATTGTGCCCGCGTGTCCATTTTGGCCATACCTAATTTGTCCAAATTGGCCTTTTTGAGCGCGGACTACCTCAACCAGCTGACCGCATTGACATATCGACCGGCGCGCACGGCCAAATGCGTGCCGCAAGTCCGAAAACTCAGGCGATCTCCAACGTGACCTTGACGGCTTCCTGCGGCTTTACACCCAGTTGGAGCGCCGCCAGGGCGTCGTCCAGTTTGAACGTGTGCGTCTGGATCGGGGAGAGGTCGAGCTGCGTCCGCTCGAGAAAGCGGATCGCGGCCGGCCAGACGCCGGGCGACCCGATGCATCCCTTCACGGTCAGGTTCTTGATCTGGATCTTGCCGAGTTCGATCGGAAACTTCTGTCCGATGTTGATTCCGACCATCGACACGCGGCCCTCCGGACGCACGTAGTCGAACACGCTGGCAAGCGACGAGGAATGGCCTGCGGCCTCGATCACCAAATCGGCTCCGCCATTCGTAATGTCCGCGACCGCGGCAGCAGCGTTGCCATCCGACGGATCGATCATGGCGTCAGCGCCAAGTTTCATCGCGATCTTGCGCCGCAGCGGCACCGGATCGACCACGATCACCCGCGCGCCCATGCCCATGGCCGCCGCCGCCGCCACCAGGCCGATGGTACCGCCCCCCGAAACGACGACGGTTTCCGAAGCGTTCGTTCCGCCGTTGCGCATGACCGCGTAGTAGCCGCAGGTGAACGGTTCGATCAGCGCACCTTTCGCGTCGTCCACGGCATCCGGAAGCTTGTGCAGCCATTCGGGTCGGGCGGCGAAATACTCGCGATCCGCGCCGTCCATCGAAAAGCCGAAGTGGTGGATGCGTTCGGGCGTGTTGATGACGCATTCGCCGACAACACGGTCGCCCGCCTTCAGGTTTTTGACATTCTTGCCAACCTCCACAACCTCGCCGACCCACTCGTGACCGGGGGTTACCGGATAGGAGATCGGGATGATGTATCGGCCGGCCAGCAATTCGTAATCCGAGTGGCAGATGCCGACCCGTCGTGACTGGATCAGTACATCGTTGTCGGTCATCGTGGGCCGCTGGACCTGCGTGACCACGGGCTTTTCAGGTCCGTCGAAAATCAGTGCTTTCATCGTGGTTCCTCCGCGGTTGGCCGCTCAGCCTACGGTTTCGATGCGCCCGCTCTTGGCCGAAGCAAAAATCGCTTCGAGCAGCGCGATATTGTTGACCAGATGGTCGGCCGTGATCGGATAGGATTCCCTGCCACGCACCGCGCGGGCGAAGGAGACGAGATTGTCCTTGACCGGCTCGGCCTTGGCGACCTCGACAGTCTTGATGGGACCGCCCGCCATGGCGGAGGTCACGACCCAGCCATCGGGCGACTCTACGTGAGCCTTGTCGCGGATATCGATCCACCCTTTGGAGCCGAACACCGCGAAGCGCGAGATGAACGGGTTTGCGAGCGAGGCCGAGACGTAGGAAGTTCCGCCGCGCCGGAACTTGATGTAAGCCGCGACGGTGTCCCCCTGCGGAAGGTCAGACGACAAGTTCTCGCAGATGCAGAGGACACTTTCAGCCGTGCCAAGCAGGCGCACGGACAGGTCGAGCAGATGAATGCCGGTAGCGGTCATCCCGCCGGCGGGCGCTTGATCGGCCTTCAGGCGCCAGTTGTCGCGGTCGAGCGAAAGAAATTTGTCGTGGCTGAAGTTTGCCTCAATCTGGTGAATGCGGCCGAGTTCCCCGGCGTCGGCCTTCGCCAGCATTGCGGCGACCGGAGGATCCCACCGCCGCTCATGCCCCATGCCGAGAACAAGGCCGGCGTCCCGGCACAGACGAACGGCCTTCTCGGCCCCGGCTTTAGTGAGCGCAAGCGGCTTTTCGCAGAAAACGTGCTTGCCGGCCGCTACGGCCGCTTCGATCTGCACCTCATGCAGGGCGTGCGGCGTTGCCAGCACGACCGCCTCGACCGCCGGATCGTTCAGCGCGCCGGCATAGTCGGCGGATAGGGGAATTTCCTTTTCGGCGCAAAGTGCCTGCACCGTCGCGAGATTGGGTTCGACCGCGTGCACTACCCGGATATCCGACGGCGCTGCTTCGAGAACACTCAGCATTTTCTTGCCCCACCAGCCCATGCCGACGAGGGCAATTCCGACCGGGCCGTTCATTTCTGGTTTCCCGCCCGCATGTTGAAGGGACGAATGGTGGCATGGTGCATGGTTCTATTCCCGTCGAAGGCTCAGGCTGGGATTATCCGTCGCGAGCGTAGTTCGTCGAATACGTCGAAGAAGCTCTGCCGGCTTTCCTGGTAGGCGGAGAAGCCAAGCCTGCGGCTGTTGGTCATGTCGGTAAAACATTCCATTGTCCGTCCGAGGTCGGCGTCGCTGTGCCACCAGGAGGCAAGCCTCGTCACCGGGATGTTCTCGAGCCGGTGCTTGGCGACAATTTCGGACCAGATGGTCGATGCGTTCGCCATCTGCTTCTCAAGCGGAACGAGATGGCCGGGATATTCGCCGACCTTGATGGCGAAGTAGTCCGCGATCTGCTGCCATAGCCACGTCCAGCGGAATACGTCGCCGTTGACGATATTGAACGCCGTGTTGGCTGCCTGCGAAGTGGTCGCCGCCCAGTGCAGGTGTCGGGCGAGGATGCGCGCGTCGGTTACGTCGGTAACCGCATCATACTGTTCGGGCGAGCCGGGATAAATGAACGGTTGGCCGGTGTGTTTGCAGATCGAGGCATAGACCGCGAGCGTCACGGCCATGTTCATGAGGTTGCCGACAACGAAGCCGATCATCGTATGCGGGCGGTGTACCGACCATGAGAAGCCGCGCTTTCCGGCCATCTCGAACAGCACATCTTCCTGCGCATAGTAAAAGTTCGGTCCCGGCAGGCGCGGACTGCTTTCGAGGAACGGCGTATAGGGCTTCACCTTCGCATAGTCATCGAAGGAGCCGAGGTAGTGCTTCAGGCCGGTCACCAGCGCGGCATGCCGGATCGGCGCGTCGGCGATCCCGTCGAAGAAATTGCGGATCATCGCCGCATTGACGCTGACGTTCCGGTCCTCATTCGCCTGACGCGACCAGGTGCAATAGAAAACGTGGGTAGCATCGGAGGCCGCCGCGAGCGCGGTCTTGCTGCCGGATTTGTTCTCAAGGTCAACGGTGATGTGACGATCTGACCACGGCGGATCGACCGCGCTCCGCGAAACCGTAAGAACGGTCCAGCCCTCTTTCTTGAGGTGCCTTGCGGTGTAGCTGCCGGACAGCCCCGTAGCCCCTGCGATCAACGCGACATTCTCCTTACTCATCACTTCCGGTCTTTCTCTTGTGTGCGGAGGCACGCGGCCGTTCGGGTCGGGCGCCACGTCAAGTCAAGCCAGGTTTTCTTCCCGAAGCTGTCGAACACGGGCGCGCGTTTCAGCGAGCCCGCGCCCGCACCGTCGAGTAAACAAGCGCGGCAAGCAGGATGAGCGCGCCCTGGAAAACGTATTGATAGGTCTGCGACAGCCCCAGGAACGAGATGGCGTTGAGCACTTCCGTGAGTAGGACGGCGCCGAGCAGTGTGCCGATAAACGTGCCCCGTCCGCCGCGCAGGCTGGTGCCGCCGAGAACCACTGCGGTGATGCTAGAGAGCGTGTAGTTCGCGCCTTGCTGCGGGTCGCCGACGCCAATCTGCGCCATCAGCATTACGGCACCGAACGCCGTGAACAGCGAAGTGACGATATAGGCGGCGACGAATGTGCGATCGACGCGAATGCCAATTCTGCGCGCCGATTCCTCTTCGGAACCCACCGCCCGTAGCTGCCAGCCGAGCCGCAGCCGCCGCAGCGTAAATTCCGCCGCGATCGCAAACGCGACCATGACGATAAATGCGACCGGTATCGGCCCAAGCTGCCACGTGATTGCGGCGACGACGTTGGCGTTGATGTATCCGCCGGGCCCGTCGCGCAGCAGAAAGTTGCACCCCTGCAGACCAATATAGAGCGCAAGGGTCGCGGCGATCGGCGTGAAATTCGCGAATCGAATGAGAAATCCGTTGATGGAGCCGACGACGACCGCGCCGACGAACATCAAACCGAACCCGGCCGCGATAACGATTGCCGGTTGGCCGTCATTCACGAAGAAGGAGGCAACTACGACAAGGAAACCCGCGAGAGGCCCCACCGACAGATCGATGCCGGACGAGAGAACTGCGACGGTCTGCCCGAGCGCGATGAAGCCGAGTGCGGTCGCCAGCAGCAGGATGTTGACGACGTTCAACGACGACAGATAATTCGAATTCTGGCTGAAGACAAAAAGTCCCAGCAAAACCGTGACGAGTGCGAGAGGAATAGCCGGCGCGTTGTCGGTCTGGACGAAATGCCTCAAGCCACCGCGCTCGGCAGCGCCCCGGTCGAGCGACGCGCTTTCGCCGACGTCGAGGTGCGTTACGGCGCTGACCGCCGCCGAGACAATCCGGGATTCGACGACGTCGTCGCCGCTCAGCGTCTCGACAACGCGCCCGCGCGACATGACGATGACCTGGTCGCAAAGGCCCTCGAGCTCAGCCGCGTCGGAAGAATTCACGACGACCGGCGTGCCCGAATTCGAAACCTCGCGCAGGATTCGATAGATCTCCGCCCGCGCGCCGACGTCGACGCCCTGGGTTGGTCCGTCCGCAACAATCAGGCGCGGCTCCGAAAGCAGGGCGCGCGCCATCACCACCTTTTGTTGATTGCCACCCGAGAGAGACAGGACCGGCGCTTCGATGCTCGGCGTTTTGACCGCCAGCGACCTGAAGGCGGCCGTGACACTGTTCAGCTCTTTCCTGCGACTGAGAATACCGAAACCGCGCGGAGCAAATTTGTCCAGCGCAGCCAAAGCTGCGTTTTCGCGAACCGTCAGGCTGTTGGCCAAGCCTTCCGTGTGCCGGTCCGATGGCATGAAAGCAGCCGCCCGCAACAAATCCTGTTGTTTCAGCGAGCGTCCGTTGAGATGGATCGCGCCGTCGGAGGGCTGTAAGCCGGCCAGCGCCCGCATCAGCTCGGCCTGGCCATTGCCCTCGACACCCGCCACGCCGATGATTTCGCCGCGTGAGACGTCGAAGCTGACGTTCCTGAATTTCTTGCCACTGATCGACTGGACGGTGAGGTTGATTTCCTTTGCGGAGTTTCGCGACTTTGGCGGAAACGTCGAGCCGAGCGGGCGGCCGACGATCATGTTCAGCAGCGCTTCGTTGCCAATCTCGTCCACCATCCCGCTGCCCTGGACGCGGCCGTCGCGCAGCACCGTAACGCGCTGGGCGATCTGTCTGATCTCCGCCAGACGATGGGTTATGTAGATGACCGAGGTTCCGGCCTTCACAACCTCCCGGATTCGACCGAACAGCATGTCGGTCGACTCCTGGTCGAGGGAAGCCGTCGGCTCGTCGAGGATCAGCACCTTGGGTTCGATCGCCAATGCCTTGGCGATTTCCAGCAAGTGCTTCTGGCCCACCGTGAGCGAGTCGCTGCGCATCTGCAGCGGTACTCGCAGCCCGACGGCATCCAGCATGCGGCGCGCAACCGCCGAAGTGGATTTCCCTTCGAACAGCGATTGCGGCAGCGCGACCTGAAGATTTTCAAGCACCGACAGATCGTCGAGTACCGCCGGGTGTTGGAAGGAAATTGAAATTCCGAGCGATGCCGCCGTCTCAGGAGACATTGCGGCGATGCGGCGACCATCAAACTCAATCGAACCGAGGTCCGCCTGGGTTGCGCCGGAGATGATGTTCATCAGGGTCGATTTGCCGGCGCCGTTCTCGCCAAGAATGGCGTGGACCTCGCCGGCATAGAATTCCACGCTGACATCCGCCAGCGCCGCCACGCCCGAATAGAATTTGGAAATTTCGGAAAGCCGGATGGTAACCGGACCATGCGCCAGTCCGCGAATCTCTACGTCTTCCAGGTCTCCGGGCGTCACAGCCGCAGCAGTATCGCGCATCGCTTTCCCAACTCAAGTGGTCTCTGCAACAACCGGCCCCGGTGGGGGACATCCCGCCGGGGCCGCGACAGGTAAGGGACTACTTGTTGACGGCCTTTGCCTGGTCGTCGCCGGACATCTGCGCCGACAGGTAGATCGATCCCGGAAGATCCTTTCGGCAGGTGACCGCGCTCGGCTTGCTCGTCACCGAATTCTCGAAGTTGGGAGCTTTGAAGATAGTGTCGCTCGGGTCTTGGCCGCCGGTCGCCTTGGCGACTGCCCAGTCGACGGCCAGGCGCACGTTGTCGTTGCCGGTCGCCACCGTGAACAGCTTGAAGTCAGGATTGTCCGCCTTGTTGTCGGCCCAGAAGCAGCCGAGCGAATTGCCGTCGGAGGTGGCAAGCGCGGGGACGGACTTGTTGAACTTCTTGAACACGGGAAGCGCACCGACCAGCGACGGCCCGAAGTCGGAAACGATCACGTCGATCTTGTCGTTCTTCGCGATTTCCGCCGTCAGCACCTTCTGGGTGAGCGCCGGATCCCAGTTCGTCACGTCAAAAGGCGCAGTGTTGAGGAACTTGTATTCGTCCCCGAGCACCTGCTTCAGCCCCTTCAGTTCGTCGAGGCCCTGGCTGTTGCCGGCGGGGCCGCTGAGGAAAAGCAGATTGCCGCCGCTTGGCAGAATGCTCTTGATGAAGTTGCCCCAACTGACGCCGTCGTCAACGAACGATGCGCCGACGAACTTCGTGTAGTTCTTGCCCTCTTCGCCGCCGACATCGACCCGGTACGGGACGACCACCCGGCCGGCCTTGAAAGCGTTTGTGAGGGCCGGCAGCACCGCCGGGCCGGCGTCTCCGAACACCACCAGCGCGTCGATACCGCGCGCGGCAAAGCTGTTGATGTCGGAGATGGCCTTCTGTGTGTTGCCCTGGCCGTCGGCGTATTGATAGTTGGTGATGCTGGGGCATTTCGCGGCCTCTGCAGCACCGGAAGCGGTTGTGACCAGACGCCAGCTGTTGCCGCCGTAGCCATCGAGCAAGGCCAAGGAGGCCTTCTTCGGACCACACCAGGACGGCGCGTCGGCGAAGGCAACTGAGCTTCCGAGAGTCAGAAGCAGCGTGGCCGCGGCGAGCGCCACTTGTCCTTTACGAAGCGAGAATTCCATTTTTTTCCTCCATGTTGGGCAGTCTTAGTTTCGTTGCTTTTCTTGTCCACCGGACTGAGTAGACGGCGATACCAAAACCAAGCGCCAAGGCCTGGATGATGGTCTGGGCCGAGTAGGGCACGCCGACGGCGAGCGCGAACTGGCTCAATTGGTTGAGGAAAAATGCGGCTATGACCGTGGAGATGGGAAAGCCGCGGCCGCCGAGAAGCGAGGTCCCGCCGAGAACGACGACGGCGACCGACGGGAGCAGCAGCGAATCGCCCTGAAAGGCTGTCGGCTCCCGTGTAATTCCAGCCAGAAGCACCCCCGCCAGGCAGTAGAGAAGTTGCGCATAGACGTAGGCCATCATCTGGAGTCGCACGCGCAAGCCGACGGCGCGCGCCGCCAGCGGGTTTGCACCGTTGGCCTCGAACCGCCGACCGGCGACGGTCTTCTTCATGACAAAGGCGACCACCACCAGCGCCGCGAGCGCGAAATAGACCGAGTTGGCGATGCCCAGCGTTTCGCCGCCGGCGATCTCGGCAAGCAAGGGCGTCGTGATGCGTGGCACGCCGCCGGATACCGCGAACACCGCGCCATACAGCAGGGCGTTCATGCCGATGGTCGCCACGATCGCGTTAAGCTGAACAATGCTGACAAGAAAACCATTCACGACGCCCGCAGCCAGCGCGAAACCGATCGCCAACAGAACCGCGGGCAGAAGATCGGCATTGTTGCCGGCAGGAACGTGCGTTGCGACGACGACCGCGAGCGAAACGGCGCCCGGCACCGATAAGTCGAATCCGCCCTGCTGGACCACCAACATTTGACCGAGGCCGACGATGGCAAGCGTTGCCGCAAACGGAAGACTGCCAGCCAGGGCGCCAGACGAAATGCTGGAAGGCGCGAAGATGAAGCAGACGACGATCAGCGCTAGCGTCGAGACAACGACGGTGACGAATCCTCTGGCCATCCCGACCGAAGATAGAGTCCACTTGCGGCCCGTAGCGCCGGGCTCTTCCGCGACTACCGTCATCTATCTTTTGTCACGCTCGTCGCTCCCGACGACGGTCGTGAATCGTCCTCCCAATGGGCAGCCTGCCGTTGTAGAAACGAGGCTCGGCCCTTCCTCCACCAATCTCCACTCAAGCAATCAGGCGTCGCATTCCGCAACACCCGACAGTGTCCAAAATGGACATCGCCAGGAGGGCGCAACTCCAGGCATCAGTTCGTCGCGGCCATCAGGGAATCCCTTACCCATTCCAGTTCGCGGCTCACGTACTCGACGATATCGCCCGTCTTGTAGGAGTCAGGCAGCACATCCCAGGTGTAGGTTTCGATTTCGACCTGATCGGAAACCGGATCGCTAGCGTGATAGCGGAGCGCTGCTTCGATGTCGGGGCGGGTTGTCTTGAAGATGCCGAGGTCGTCCAGAAAGACCGGAACGTGAAAATGCGTGCGCCACTCGCGTCCGTCGGCCTTGCCGTCGTAGGCGGCGAGCGCGTCGGGAATGTCCACATAGTGGATGATTTTCCCGTTCCGCCTCTCGACGGTCTGGTGGAAATAGATCGGATCATCGAAGGCCTTTAACGCCATGACCTTGTCCGGCGTTACGTCCGGGATGCGCAATGCTGACGCGATCTGGAACTTGTGAACCGGGATGCCATTGGCGCGCAGATCCTTCAGGGATTGCACGACGTCCTCGAACTCCACGGCCTGGTGGCAGACGTCGTAGACGGTGCCGAGCTGGCGATGCAGGGCGTCTCTGGCCTGGGTTGTGGACATGCCGGTTTGGCGAGCGAGCGCATCGACGGCGCTGTCCGCGTAAAGGTGGTTTTTGAAGTAGGTGATCGTCTCGGTGGTTTTTTCGAGGAAACAGGCGGGTTCCGGCTCGATGGCGAGCGTCACCGTGCGGCCGGTCTTTCGCTGTAACTCCACCAGATGCGCGACGACGCGGATCACCTGAGCATCGTAAGCCTTGACGACGTCCGGCCCGGTGACGCGCGGCTTGAAGCCGAGCGGCGGCGTCTGGATCGAAGGGTTGACGCCTGCGGGCGCTATCTCGGCCAGGATGTCGGCGACCCGCATCGTGTAGGTGGCGCGATCGTCGCTGCGCCAATCGGGTTCGTAGACCTGTTCCTTCACCCGTTCGCCCTTGAACGACCCGTACGGAAAGGCGTTGGCGGTGTAGAGGTACATGTCGTTGTCATCGAAAAACTTCTTGAGTTTTCGACGCTCGGCGGGATTTGCAGTGAGCGCGGAGACCGACTTGTTCGCCAGTCGCAGCGACACCGCGAAGGGCTTGGTCGGGGAGAGACGTTTCTTCACCGCCGGGAGATACCGGGTGACGCTGTCCCACAGTTCATCCCAGTTGTCGGCCGGATGGACCAGCGTCGAATAGGAAAGGTGGCCAAGGCCACGGCCGAGATCCATGATTTTGTTGCTCCCTGATGCGCCGGAAATCTTGGCCGCGCGCCGGCCAATTCCCGGACTTCCATGCTGGGTCGATGATGCGGTGCAAGGCAAGGACTCAAGGGGGCCGAAATGGCACCTAATCGCCAATTCTTATATCTGTCGTTTTTCGTAAGCTGAGTGCGCTCGTGTGTTGGCGGAATGCAAACGGACGCCTTCGTCTTGCGCCAAACTGAGGCGACGCTGTGCACGAGGGCGTTTGACGTGCGACAGATAGAAAGGCTTCGCGATGAAGGACCTGGAGGGAAAAGTCGCCATCGTTACCGGCGCCGGCATCGGGATTGGGCGCGGCATCGCAACCGTCCTGGCGAGTCATGGGGCGACCGTCGTATGCACCGATCTGAGGCAACGGGCCGCCGGCGAGACCGCCGAAATTGTTGTTGCCGGTGGTGGGCAAGCGCTGGCGCTTGCCCACGACGTGACGAACTGGGACTCCACGCAGGAAGTCGTTGCCGAAGTACTGCAGCGCTACGGCCGGATCGATATTCTCGTCACCAATGCTGGCGTCTCCAAAAGCGTGCCGTTCCACGAGTTGGATGTCGCCGAATGGGATCGGGTGAACGACGTCAACATCAAGGGCGTTTTCATCTCCTGCCGCGCCGTCGTCCCGCACATGATCAGCCGCAAATACGGCAAGATCGTCAATATCTCGTCGATGGTCGGGAAGGAGGGCATCCCGCTCTTCGTTCATTATTGCGCGTCGAAGTTCGCCGTGATCGGCCTCACTCAGGCGCTCGCTAAGGAGGTCGCCCCGCATAACATCAACGTCAACGCCGTATGTCCCGGCGTCGTGCGCACGCCGCTTTGGGATCCGCTCCTCAAGCAGCTTTCGAGAAACAAGAACATCACCGAGGATCAGGCGTGGGGCGAGTTCGTCGGAGGAATCCCGTTCGGGCGCCCGCAGGAGCCGGAGGACATCGGTGAGGCAGTTGCGTTTTACGCCTCCGATCGCGCCCGCAACATTACCGCGGCCGCTGAAAATGTTTCCGGCGGACAAATGATCTGGTGAACTGCACCTATCCGGGAGGGAGGAAAAGATGACCGAGCAGCTGACGGTAATTGCGCATCTCGTTGCCAAGCCCAACAAGATCGACGAGACAAAGGCGTTCCTTCTGGGTCTGGTTTCGCCGACACGACTGGAGGCGGGGACGATCGAATATCACCTGCATCAGGACAACGAGAACCCGGCTGAATTCACGTTCTATGAAAACTGGACCAACCGCGGCGAGTGGGACACTCATATGACGCTGCCGCACCTGGAGGAATTCGCGCGGCGCGCCGACGACCTGTTCGCGGTCAAGCCCCACATTCGATTGATGACGATGATCAGCGAACGGTCCTGATCAGCGCGAACAGCACGATCAGCACGAAATGGAGCGCTGCAGGCCGGAAACTATTCGGTTCGTGGCGCCACGTTGCGCGGCGATATTCCGTATTGCGCTTGAACTTCGTACTGAAATGAGCGGCGCTACTGAAACCGTGTTCGAACGCGATCGACGTGATCGACTCGACTACGGACATTCAGAGGGCGATCACCTTCCCGGTCCTGACCGATTCGTCAGCGGCCAGTACGATGCGCAGGCTTTTCACCGCGTCAGCCATGTGATCGCCGAGATCGGTGTCGTCGTCGATGGCCTTCAGCAGGAATCGCTGTTCTCGCTCGCAAAGCTGATCGTGATCTGGCTCGTCCTGTGTCGACTCGCGCTCGTCGGGTCGCGCCGGTGATCCGTCCGCGTTGAGTGCTGCGTGATGAATGAGGATCTGGTTTGTCTTGGTGTGGGTGTTGATGTCGGCGGACTTTGCCGCGGCGCCGCCCGCCTCGACGACGATCGAGACCGATCCCTTGGGGCCAATCACGTCCTTCACGAAAAATGCCGTCTCGCTCATCATCGGGCCCCAGCCGGCCTCGTACCAACCGACCGATCCGTCGGCGAACTGCACCTCGAAGTGCCCGTAGTTATACATTCCGGCCGGCATCTCGCCGGTAAGGCGCGCGCCGACCGCGTGGACGCTGACCGGCTTTGCGCGCGTGATCTGACACCAGACGTCAACGTAGTGGACACCACAATCGACGATCGGGGAAAGGGTCTGCAGGAGGCGCTTGTGCGCTTCCCACTGCAATCCGCTCGATTGCTGGTTCAGGTTCATGCGGAACACCAGCGGCGTGCCGAGCGTGCGTGCCACTTCTATGAAGCGCGTCCACGAGGGGTGATGGCGAAGGATATAGCCTACGACGAGCTTGCGGCCGGTGCGCCGCGCAGTCGCCACGACAAGCTCGGCCTCGGCTACCGTCTCGGCGATCGGCTTCTCAATGAAAACATGCGCGCCAGCCTCCATCGACTTGACGGCGTATTCGGCGTGCGTGTCGGACCACGTGTTGATCGAGACGACATCGGGCGTGGTCGCCGCAAGGGCTTCGTCGAAGCTGGTGTAGCGCAGGGCGCCGCCCAACGGCTTCGGCAACTGGCGCTTGGCAATGTTGCGCTCGCAAAGCGCAGCGACGTGGAAGCCGTCGATGCGCGTGTAGGCGAGCGCGTGGCTCATGCCCATGTTGCCGAGGCCAACGACCAGTACGCGCTTCTTCGCCATTGCCGCTCCTAGGTGCCCCCTGTATCGACCCCGTCGATCCATGTCTCCGTCACCGCGAGGTCGTCGTCGAAGAGCACCAGGCTCGCCCGGTAGCCCGGAGCAATCCGGCCAAGTTCCCGGCCGAGGCCGAGAAACTCCGCCGGCGCCCGCGAGGCCATGTGGAGCGCAGCTTCGAGCGGCAGGCCGAGCGCGTCGACGGCGTTGCGAACCGCGCTTGCCATATCCAGATCGGAGCCGGCGATCGTACCGTCATCAGCGCGGGTAAGACGGCCGTCCTTGCGCATGATACTGGCGCCATCGATCTTGAACTCGGCGAGGTCGGTGCCGACCGTCGGCATCGCGTCGGTGACCAGCATCATGCGCTGCCAGCCCTTGGCGGCGATGGCGATGCGCAGGCTCGCGGCGGACACGTGAAAGAGATCGACGATCAGACCGACAAAGGCCTCGGCGTCGTCGAGCGCCGCGCCGACGGGTCCTGGCTCGCGGCCGTTAAGCGGCGGCATCGCGTTGAAAAGATGAGTGAACCCGGCCAGCCCCGCCTTTCGGGCGGCCGCCAGCGTGTCATAGGAGGCGGCTGTATGACCGGCCGAAAGCACGATGCCCGCCGTCGCCAGCCGGCGCATGGTTTCGATCGGCATTTTTTCCGGCGCGATTGTCATCATGATGCGCCCGGCCCGCGCCGATGTGATCCGGTCGATGTCGTCGGCGTCGATGAGCCGCATCCAGCTCGGGTTGTGGACGCCCTTTCGTTCCGGATTGAGGAACGGCCCCTCAAGATGCACGCCAAGCACACCGGGAACCCTGGCCGCGATCGCAGCCTCCGTGGCGCTGAGCGCTTCAGCCATCTTGGCGCGAATGTCGGTTATAAGAGTCGGAAGGAAGCCGACGGTGCCGAAACGGCGATGGGCGGCGCCGATCGCCGCGATGCCGGCGACCGTCGTCTCCGCATTGAACAGGACACCGCCGCCGCCATTCACCTGACAATCGATGAGGCCCGGCGCCAGCAATCCTTCTACGCGCCGGATGGCCACCGACGCGGGCACTTCCCGCTCCGGCATGACCGCGGCGACGGCGCCGCGGTCAATGACGACGGCGTGCCCCTCGACCAGTCGGGAGCCATCGAAAACTCGCGCGCCGGTCAGCGCTACTGGCGCCCTGGTGATCGGCTTCGGGGTGCGTGGCATCACGCCGACTTCCATCACACCGTCTCCGTAACTTTGCTCAGATGGGACGGACGATCCGGATCATGTCCGCGCGCGCGAGAGATGGCTTCCGCGAGCGCATAGAAACTCTGCACGTTGGCGATCGGCTGCATGAAGGGATGGAGCCCACCGACAACCGGGAGCGGAGATCCAGCCCAGCCGGCACCCGGACCGGCCGCGATCACGGTGGCGCCTTGCGCCGCGAGCCCGACCGCCATCGCCTTCAGCGATGCCAGCGCCTCGTCATCCTGGCCGAGGATGAGAACGGGAAAATCCGCGCCAGCCAGTGCCAGCGGCCCATGCATGAGTTCGGCGGCGCTGACGGCCTCGGCATGCAGGCCGCACGTCTCCTTGAACTTCAGCGCGATCTCCTGCGCGGCAGCGTAGCCGACGCCGCGCCCGATGACGTAGAGGTCGCGCGCCCCAGAAAGCAGGCCCACCGCCTGCCGCCAATCCGTCGCCAGCGCGGTGTGGAGGGCTCGCGGGAGTCGCGAAACCGCGTCGCGCAGGGTCGCGTTGTCGTTCCACTCGGCTACCATCTGCAGGACTGCGGCCAGGGAAGCGAGATAGGTCTTGGTTGCCGCGACGCTCGTCTCCGGACCCGCGTGCAGCAGCAGCACGATCTCGCAGGCCGCCGCGAGCGGTGAGGCGGCGTCGTTGACGATGGCGACCGTCAGCGCCCCGTCGGCCCGCGCCATGTGGGCGAGGGCCAGCAGATCCGGACTTCGCCCCGACTGCGAGATTGCTAGGAAAAGCGCGTCGCGCATGCCGAGTTTTGCCCGATAGACCGAGCTGATCGACGGTCCGACCGAGGCCACCACGGTGCCCAGGCTGAGTTCGATCAGATATTTTGCATAGGTCGCGGCGCTGTCGGAACTGCCGCGCGCGCATGTGACGACGAACCGAGGCGGCGCCGATCGGAGGCGCGCGCCGAGCGCCCTGCACGCATTGCTATTTCGTTCGACGAGACGCGCCACGACGTCGGGCGCCTCGGCGGCCTCGCGCGCCATCAGCGAAGGCTGCGGGTTTCGCGGCAAGGGCTGCGCACCCTTCACGGCGTTTGCCCGATCGAAAGCTCGGCAACAAAATCGTAGGCATCGCCGCGATAGTAGGATGCGGTGAACTCGACGGGCTCGCCGTTCTCGAGGAACGAGCGGCGCTCGATGTAGAGCGCCGGGCTTCCCGGCGTCACGTCGAGGAGACTGGCCTGTTCGCCATTCAGGAGCACGGCATGCAGGCGCTGCAGGGCGCGACGCGGGATGAACCCGCGCGCGTTCAGCGCGGCGTAAAGCGAGCGATCGACCATGTGAGGATCGGGGAGATATCGCCCCGGCACCACGGCATGCTCGATCGCCATCGGTATCTCGGCCGCCAGCCGGAGGCGTTTCAGCCGGCTGACCGGCTCGCCGGGGGAGAGCCCCAGTGCCATCGACTCGCTCGGCGACGATGGGCCGCGCGATCGTTCCAGCACGCGCGCGTCCGGCGTCATCCCGCGGGCGAGCATGTCGTCTGTGAAGCTCGACAGTCGCGATAGCGGCTGCTCGACGCGCGTCGCCGGCGCGATGAATGTACCGGAACCCCAGCGCTGGACGAGGATGCCTTTCTCGACGAGGCCGGCGATCGCCTTGCGCACGGTCACGCGCGATATGCCGAGCTGGCGCGCCAGATCGCGCTCGCTGGGGAGGGCCTCGTCGGCCTTGTGCCTGCCATCGTCCAGCCAAGCCCGGATGACTTTCTGGAGTTGCAGGTAAAGCGGTGTTGGACTTGCCCCATCGAGAAGGGGTGTTTCGTGCAACGCGTTCGTCTGCCCGAGCACGTGTCTGCCAGCCCTCTTCGCGTGCGAGTTTTCCTGCGTTCGCCCAGTCGGAACGTCGCAGGACAGATACTATAATGCCACTTCAATGCCAACTGCAAAAATGGCGTGAGAGCGGCAAGTTCGCTCAACCAACTGGTCTTCTGTCGAAAACGAAAGGCCCCGAATATTGCGCCGCAGAATGACTTCACGGGCGGCAACCGTTTTCATCTTGTGACTTCGCCCAGCTATGATACCAATCTAATATCAGTGCGACTTTCACGGGACCGGAAGCATTCGCCTGCGATGTCCTCGACCGAGACAATCAGCACCCGCAACAAGGGCCTCGATGGATGGTCCGACGAGGCCATCCTGTCTGCCTTTTCCGACGGCCAAGAGCGCGCGGTCGCAGCGCTTCGCGGGGCGCACGCCGCGATCGCCGCAGCCGCAGAGGCCATCGCCGATCGGAGCGGTGAACGCGGGCGGCTGGTCTACGTTGGCGCGGGTTCCTCGGGCGTCATCGCGGCGCTCGACGGCATCGAACTCGGCGGCACGTTCGGCTGGCCCGACGATCGGGTTGTCTTCGTGCTGGCGAACGGCACCACACTGCAGCCAGGGCTGGCCGGCGGGCCGGAGGACGATGTCGCCCGCGCCGCCGCCGAGGTGCGCGCGTTGAACCTTGACGCATCCGACTCAGTCATTGCCGTTGCGGCTAGCGGGTCGACGCCGTTCACGCTTGCTGCCAGCGAGGCCGCCCGGGCCGCCGGCGCACTCACCATCGGCATTGCCAACAACCGCGGCACACCGCTTCTCGCCGCGGTCGATTTCCCGATCTTCCTCGATACCGGCGCCGAAGTCATCGTCGGCTCGACGCGCATGAACGCCGGCACCGCCCAGAAGGCGGCGCTCAACATGCTGTCGACGCTCACCATGATCCGCCTCGGCGCCATCTACGATGGCATGATGGTCAATTTGCGGATCGAGAACGCCAAGCTCCGCCGTCGCGGCGTCGCCACCGTCATGCAGATCACCGGTGCCGGCGAGCAGGCCGCCGAGCGTGCGCTGGAAAGTGCCGCGGGTCGTATCAAGCCGGCAGTTCTGATGGTGCATGGGCTGCCGCCGGCCGAAGCCGAGCGGATTCTTGCGACAAGCAAAGACAACCTGCGGGTGGCGCTGGCCACGCTGGACGAACGGGTTCGGTGACGGGTGAATTCCGGCGCCGTTGATTGGCGACACGATGCAACAAGGGAGTTTTATGAGATGACAGGATCTTCGTTCACCGTCCGGCGGCTCGCCCTGACGGCGGTTGCCGCGGTGGCACTGTCCGCTTTCGGCGGCGTGGCACTGGCACAGACGACGCTTACGATCGAGAGCTGGCGCAACGACGACGCCGACAACTGGAACAACCTGATCATTCCGGCTTTCGAGAAGAGCCATCCGGATATCAAGGTGGTCTTCGACGGCGTTGCGCCGACTGAATATGACGCGGCGCTCAACGCCAAGCTCGAGGGAGGCACCGCTGGCGACCTGATCACATGCCGGCCGTTCGATCGCTCGCTCGCTCTTTTCCAGAAGGGCCAGCTTGCCTCGCTTAATGACCTTCCCGGCATGGAGAATTTCTCCGACGTCGCCAAGAGCGCGTGGAGCACGGACGACGGCAAGACGGCGTTCTGCGTGCCGATGGCCTCGGTCATTCACGGCTTCATCTACAACAAGAAAATCTTCGCCGAGCTCAACCTGACGCCGCCGAAGACAGTCGCCGAGTTCCACGCCGTCCTCGACAAAATCAAGGCCGACGGAAAATACGTGCCGATCGACATGGGCACCGCCGACGCCTGGGAGTCCGCCACCATGGGCTTCCAGAACATCGGACCCAACTACTGGCACGGCGAAGAGGGTCGCAAGGCGCTGATCGCCGGCACCGCCAAGTACACCGACAAGTCCTATGTCGATACGTGGACGGAGCTCGCTTCCTGGGCGCCATACATGGGCGACGGCTACCAGGCGCAGAAGTATCCTGATAGCCAGAACCTGTTCACCCTGGGCCGTGCCGCCATCTACCCGGCCGGTTCGTGGGACATCACCACGTTTGAAAAGGGCGGCGATCTTGATTTCGGCGCCTTCCCACCGCCGGTCTTGAACGCCGGCGACACCTGCTACATCTCGGATCACACCGATATCGGCATCGGTCTCAACCCGAAGTCCGCGAACCTCGATGCGGCCAAGACGTTCCTGTCGTGGGTTGCGTCGCCGGAATTCGCCGGCATCTACGCCAATGCGGCGCCGGGCTTCTTCCCGCTGCTGAACGCCAAGGTCGATATCAAGGACAAGGTGGCGCAGGAATTCGTCAGCTGGCGCGGCCAGTGCAAGTCGACGATCCGCAACTCGTACCAGATTCTGTCGCGCGGTCCGACCGGTACGCCGAACCTCGAAACCGACATCCTCTGGAATGTCACCGCGCAGGTGATGAACGGCACCTTGAAGCCGGCGGACGCTGCCAAGAAGGCGGAAGACACGCTCGCCAGCTGGTACGCACCGCACAAGTCCTAAGAACGACCGAAGTCCCGCCGGGCGAACGCGATTTCGCCCGGCGGTTTGATTTTTGCTACCGTCGTGCCCTGGATGTATTCGAGGGACGGCGGGGACGGGCGAGGGGCCGGGCATGGCAGGAACTGATCGCGCCGCGGCGTCAACCGACACACGAGATATCAGCCCGTGGACGACCTACCTGTTCGTCTTCCTCGCGCCCGCGGCGATCATCTACACCCTCTTCTCGATCTACCCGCTCATCGACACCGTTCGCCTCAGCCTCTACGAGGCCGATCCCACCGGGGCAACGAAGTTTGTCGGCCTGAAGAATTTTGTCCGTTTGCTCACCGATCCATATCTGTCCGAAGGCTTCTGGAACGCCTTTCGCAATAACGTCGTCTTCTTCATCGTCCATATGGTGGTGCAGAATTCGATAGGCTTGGCGCTCGCCGTGCTGCTGAGTCTGCCAGGGCTGACCGGCCGCAGCGTTTACCGCACCTTGATTTTCCTTCCCACCATGCTGTCCGTCGTCATCATCGGTTTTATCTGGCAGCTAATCCTGTCGCCGCTGTGGGGCGTGGCCAAGGGCGCGCTGGTTGCGGTCCACCTCGGAAGCTGGTTCGCGCCGTGGCTTGGGCTGCCGGGCACCGCGCTGGTTACCGTCTCGCTCATCTCGGTCTGGCAGTTCGTCGGCATCCCGATGATGTTGATCTACGCCGCCCTGCTTAACATCCCGGAGGATCTCAGCGATGCCGCCGTGGTCGATGGCGCCGGCCAGTGGCGTATCTTCTGGTCGGTGAAGTTGCCCCTGATCGTTCCCACGCTGGGGGTTGTCGCCATCCTTACTTTCGTGGCGAATTTCAACGCCTTCGATCTCATCTTCACGATCAAGGGCGCTATCGCCGGACCAAACTTCAGCACCGATATTCTCGGGACGTATTTTTACCGCACCTTCTTCGGCTACCAGCTCCAGGCGGGCAGCGCCACCATGGGCGCGACCGTCGCGACGATGATGCTGCTCATCATCCTCTCGGTCATCCTGGTTTATTTCCTCGGCATACAACGGCGTATGCGCCGTCATGCGCTGTGAGGCCGCTAATGCCTCGCATCTCGTCCCGCGCCGCCGTCCACGCCGCCCTGCTCCTGTACACGCTGATGGCGGTGAGCCCGATCGTCCTCATCGTCATCAATTCGTTCAAGACAAGGAATGCAATCTTCGGTTCGCCGCTCAGCCTGCCGACGCCGAGTACCTTCACCCTCTTCGGGTACGTTTCCGTGCTGGCGAAATCGAATTTCGCGCTCTTTTTCGCCAACAGCCTAATCGTAACGCTGGCATCGCTGTTCTTCGTACTTGTCCTCGGCGCCATGGCGGCGTGGGCGCTGACCGAGTATCGCTTCCGCGGCGCCACCATCGTCGCTCTCTACATGGCCATCGGCATCATGGTGCCGATCCGTCTTGGCACGGTGTCGATCATCAGGATTATCGTCGCCCTCAATCTGGCCAATACGCTGCCGGCGCTGGTGCTGGTCTACACGGCGATGGGTCTGCCGCTTGCCATCTTCATACTCGGCGAGTTCATCCAGCAGATCCCTCGTGAAATGCGCGACGCGGCACGCATCGACGGGGCCAGCGAATACCGCATTTTCCGCAGCATCATCCTGCCGCTCATGCGCCCGGCGGTGGCGACGGTCGCTGTCTTCACCATGGTTCCGATATGGAACGATCTGTGGTTCCCGCTCATCCTCGCGCCGGGCGCGAAAACGCAGACGGTCACCCTGGGTGTGCAGCAGTTCATCGGCCAGTACGTCACGGACTGGAACGCGGTCATAGCCGCGCTGTCGCTGGCGCTTGCGCCGATCCTCGTCCTTTACGTTATTTTCTCGCGCAGTCTCGTCCGCGGTATCACTGCAGGGGCCGTGAAGTAGTCAGGGGCGCGTTGCTGCACTGCGACGGATAGCGGCGTCCGGCAGTTTGATAAGCGGAGTACTCGTGATAAGCTCATGAGATTGCGGCAGATGGTTCTGGATGCGGCACTACACCGCCTCTGATCAGGAGGCGGCCACCGGCGGTAAAATGCCGGTTGGAGGTTTAAGCATGCTGAGAACGCTGCCACCGCGGCCGCAACTGTCGCCCAAGCCGCCTCGCAGTCAGAGCGACACGCTCGCGAGCGGATTCGAGCAAAGCCAACCTCCTCATGAAGCGGTCGCCAAAGAACAGCGATCGGCCAAAAGAGATGACGCTTCACCGGCGGCATTGAGTGCGGCGCTTCGCCTGGGTCGCAATCCGACCCTGGCGTCGAAGTTGCAAGCGGAAGAATTGCCAGCCGGGATTCCTCGACTGATCCGCGTTGTTGCCGAACCGGCCGCAACAGCCAGCCGGGAAGCGCAGGTGAGGGGCATCACAGGACGACGCTACTTCATAAGGCCGCGGTCTTTTATCTTGAGCAGGTTCTGTGGATGGAAGGCGGGAGCCACTTGCGCGCCCTTGGCCTTCAGCCCGGGGCCTCGGCAGACGAAATCGCGGACGCCGCGTGGCGTCTAATGGAATGGCTTCATCCATTCATCGGCCGTGCCGATCAGGAGGCAGCGTTCGCAGACCGGGTGCTCGAGGCATGGACGGCACTCAAGCGCGGATAGTTCGATGGCTGCCAATACCGGCACCGGATGCGATTGCTTTTTGAAGATATGGAATGCCGCAAATTGCGTCGTCATCGGAGCGAGGCGTCAAGACGTCCGATTGTCACCTTGTTCCGACGTGAAGAGATGGTTGTGAAAGTGTCGTCCCGTCGGCCCCGCGGATTTCGCCATGGTATGGCGAGGCACGATTGCCGAAGAGGAATTCAGCCGCTCTTGCTCTGGCGGGCTTGGCGAAGGTAGGCCTCTGCCACCCGTTTCCGATCGATCTTGCCGAACGCGTTCCGAGGCACGGCATCGATGACGAACAAATGGATATGTTCGGCCGCCCCCGGCGCCTTGACTATGGCGCACACCCGAGCCAGGAGCGTGGCGAGGTCAAGGCGACTTTCACCCACCACGGCGACAATCAGGCCAGAGGGATCGCCAACCTGGGCACCGCCGACGAGCGCTACATCCGTGACGCCGGGCTGGCTTCGCAGATCCTGGTCGATAGCGCTGAAGGCAATCTTGTTGCCGCTGATGTTGTAGACCTCGTCGTCGCGACCGACGAGATAGAGTCTGGTGCCTTCGGCGTAGCCGAGGTCGGGCAGGGTGTAGAATGCCTGGTCAGAAGGCACGACCTGCCCTTTGGCGTAGTATGGAACATAAGTGTCGGAGTTTCGCACCACGACGACCGGGGCGGGGTCATCACGCGTTCCCGCTGTTATCAGTTTCGCCTCCGGGAACAGTTCGCCGACGTATCCGAATCTGAAGCTGCTGCTTGTCACGGTGTCGGATGAAATGCGCCCAACCTCGCTCGCCCCGTAGACGACGGCAATCGTCGCTTCGAAATGTCGTTCAATTCTCTCAACCAGGACGGCGTCGAACAGACTGCCGACCAGCGTAATCCGTCGGACGGATTGACAGCGAATACGATGCTCATCCATGCGATCCATGAGGTCGGCAAGGGTGCCGGGGGTAGTGCCAACCGCGGTCACGCCGAAAATGTTGATGAGCTTCAGGCACTCGAGAGAATCACGCGCCGCTCGCACCGAGGTGGCGCCGGCGGAGAGTACCTGCAATGCTGAGCTTACCCCGGCGTAGGTGACGTCCCCGAAGGTGACCAGTATTCGATCGTCGCAGGAAACCCCTGAAAATTTGGGTGGAGCGCGATCGCCCACGCCCGGCACCAGATCTCGCAGAACTGTCTTGTGCCTCAAACTGCCCCATGTTTCCGCTATGAGTTTTGCGCGTCCGGTTGTGCCGGTGGTCGAGCCGACAAAGAGTATGTCACCGTCCGGGCGATCCGGCAGATCCCGTAACTTCCCGTCGGAGACGCGGCCAGCCAGGACGGACTGGTCGATGACCAGGTCGGGGGCCAGCTCGGGCAGCTGCAAGACGGCCGCTCCAACGATCGCGTCGTGGTCGACCTCATCCTTGAGGTCACCGATATCGATGAGGGCAAATGGAATCAGTCCAGCATGCAAGGCGGCGATAGTCACTATCAGGCGAAGATCGGGATCGCCGATATTGATGAAAAGCTTCGCACGGGACGGAAGCCCACGATCGAGCAAATGGTTGCTCACCCGGGCAATCATGTTGAGCAACTCGCCGTAGCTGATCGACCTCGCGCCGGTGATTAGCGCCGGTGCAGCGGCGTTACGTTCAGCCGCGACCACAATCCCCTGAATGACGCTTAACAACCCGCGATTCTCGGAGTTCTGGTCTGGCCGGCCGCGGCCCGCGGGGTCAGTTCACTGAGGCAGTTTGAAGGAAAGAATGAACCTGACCGTCTGGTCATCCACGTTGCCGAAGCGGATGAAGTCCGCACCCCCATCCGGGCTAATGGGCGACGGAGCATCAAAATGGGTGAAGCGATATTCGCTCTTGAACGAAACGTTCGGATGGTTCGGGAAAAGCATCTCCGCGCCGAAGCCAATTGTGGGTCCGTTCAAGACGCCGGATCCGGAACCGCCGATAGAGCTGTAGGAGCTTGAGGTGCCGCTGACCGAACTGGCGTATTGTTGCCACGACCAGCCAAACAGACCGTAAAACAGCGTGCGCTGGTTGGGAACAAAGCCGGCGCGAGCCGTCAACGAACCACCTTCTCCCAACGTCAGCCCGGCGGCGGGTGCGTATGAATCGCTGCTTGCAAATGCCGACGTTCTGTCGCCGACGTGAAAGTCGCCGTACACGCCAAATACGCTGTTGTTGATACGGAAATCTTTGCCCAACTCGAAGGACGCGACCGGGCCATTGCTATTCAGCGTCGTCGAAACCGGGCCGGAATAAGTGTTGAAAGAATCGATCGTGGTCGGCGCACCGAAGAAACCGTAACCAGCGCCAAAGCCAACGGACCACGAGTCGAAGGCGTCTGCCCAACGCCCCGGGTCCACTTTTGGTTGATCCGGTGCAGCTGCCTTGGCCCCTGCTGATCCAGCGAGGGCCATGGCGAGCGAACCCGTCGCAGCCAGAGTCTGCTTCAGGCCCTTGGAGAGGCCGCCGCTCGATTCGAGTGTCAAAATGACGTTCCCAACACTTAGACTCAGATCGCCCACACCCTAGGCCACTCTGAGAATTTCTTTCAAGTTACGGTTTGGGCTGCGGCGTCATCGGCCGTAAAAAACGACCAATGGCGGTCTTTTGATCACATTTGGAAAGGCGACGAATGGCTGGCTCAACGATTTGATGCCACCGACGCAGCTCGGACTATTCGCTTGGGGGCAATTGCACGAGCGAAGCCGCCCGCTGCTTTCTGCGATGCTGCCAAAAGCTACATGCTGTTCTTGCAGTAGGCGACGACGTTGGCGCTAGTCATGCTGGGGTCGGCCATGGCCTTCTTGCAGCCTGCGGCGACGGTCGCCTTTTGCTCGGTCGTGAGCTGGCCGTTGAAGCCCTGAACAGAGGCCGATGTCGTTCCTGCGGCGGTTATGTCGACGCCAAGGGAGGTCGTGCCATTGTCGTTGGCCGAAGTGGTTGCTGCTGCGTTGCCCGTGGCGTTGCCGGCGGCATTGCCCGCCGCGTTCCCAGCCGCACCCACCGCAGGAGCGGTGGCGGCGATCGCCGAGGTTCCGACGGCGAGAACTGCCGCGACCGACAGAGCGCAAAGTCCAAGATGAAGTTTCATAGGAGCGTTTCCTTTTTGACTGCCACCCGCACCACCAACAACGACGTGGCTTTCGTGTTCCGGTAAAGTATTTCAATATTGTCTGGAATTTTCACGGAGACGCCGGAAAGCAACCTCATCAACGTGGAAGTCTTCCACCTTGGATACCGGAAAGCCGCGCAAGGGTTGCGCCGTGCGCTTGGGGACTGGCCCGCGCCATCACCTCAAGGCGCTCGGAGGGTCGGTCTGCCGGTTCGGTTCATCCGCGATCGGGCACAGCCAGCTGCAAAGCGAAGCTGCCGTGGGTTGCGGAAAACCATGATCGACCACCAGATAGTACTCGACAGAGCGGTCGTCCTCATCGAGGCGGCGGCGAAACGCGGCGGCATCGTTCGCAGCGGTCACATCGCGACGCAGCTGCTGCTCGAATATCCGGCGTTTCAACTGTCGCTGACGGAACTCAGCAAGACGATCTTCCACCTGGCTTCGGCCAGGAAGCTACCCGTCGAATTCGGCGATTAGGCCGAACGGAAGCGCGCCACGCGCTCTGGGCGTCGATCTTTCACCCTGTAGACCGTGGGGCTGACCTTCCGCCTCCTTCATCGTGACTCCGCTGGTGATTTTTCACGGTTCGAAGCCGCCGGCCTGCAGACGACCGGAAACCTCGGCGGTGAGGATGCCACCCATGATCAGAACCAGTGCGACCAG
>Ga0208849_1000410_pt1 | contig 40660 bp, 38 predicted proteins | sample NGESurdeep072012_10_FD_184470 | JGI IMG/M metagenome (GOLD analysis project Ga0208849, IMG submission 184470) | Arctic peat soil microbial communities from Barrow, Alaska - NGEE Surface sample 53-3 deep-072012 (SPAdes) | ecosystem: Environmental > Terrestrial > Soil > Wetlands > Peat ... | reverse complement strand
CCCGCCGCATCGGCAATCGCCAGGTAGCGAACGATCCCGAGCATTGCGCCGTTGAGCAGCGCACCCGACAGCATGGCGGAAACAGGGGCCGGACTTTCGCTATGAGCGTCTGGAAGCCACGTGTGCATCGGGGCAAGGCCGACCTTGGTGCCGTATCCGATCAAGACGAGCAAATAGGCCAGGGAGACCAGTGCCGGATTCATTTTGGAGGCGCTCTGCTCCAGCGCGGACCAAGTCATGTCGTAGACCGGGCCCAGCACGAAACTGCCGCTCCAATAGAACAAAACCGTGCCAAGCAGGGCGAGGCTAATGCCGGCCGACACGATGATGATGTATTTCCATGCCGCCTCGACGCTCTCGGCGGCGCGCTCGAAGCCCACCAGGAACGTGCTCACGAGCGTGGTCAGCTCGATGATGATCCAGTAGAGCCCCGCATTGTTCATGACGGTGCTAAGCAGGACCGTCAGCGCGAAACCTGAAAACAGCGCGTAGAAGCTCCAGAGTTTATTACCCTCGCCTTCGAGCAGGCGCATGTAACCGACCGCGTAAATCGACGCGAGCAGATAGACGACCGCCGTGCATAAGGTGACCCACGCGCCCGGCATGTCGACGACCACGTAATTATCCCAATACAAATACGGCCCATGCGCGCTGAGAACGGCGAGAGGGATAGCGGCGACAAAGACGATGATGCTCGCGACGAGATTCAATCCCTCGGCCACGCGCTGCCGACGCACCAACAGACAACCGACGACGGCACAAGCGGGCGCCAACATCATCGCATAAAGGACAAAGCCGACCATGTTGCTATCCCACCAGACGTTTAAGTTCGAGGCTGCTGGTGGTTCCAGCGTGAACGAGCAAATATTGAATAAGAAAGCCAAAGCAGGCGACGACTATGAGAAGATCGAAGAGAATGACGATCTCGATCAGCACCGGCATCCCGGGCACGAGAATTTGCGCGCCCAAAAAGACGCCGTTCTCAAGCACCAGGAGACCGAGGATCTGACTGATGGCTTCATGACGCACGGCGAGCATCAAAAAGCCGATCAGCTTCATCGACAGCATGACCGTAAGTGCGAGCACCGCAACGGTACCCGCAAGCCCGAGCGACTGTCCGACGTGGTAACTGACCGTCAGCGAGAAAATGACGCAGAACGCTCCGGCGACCAGCGCGGAACTGGGCTGCAGGAATTCATGGATTTCGCGCGTCACGTTGAGGCGCTTGACGATCCGCCACAGCAGATACGGAAGGAACAGTCCCCGGAACAGCGCTGTCAAAATCGCGATCAAATAAAGCTCAGGATAGCCGCCGTAAAACCCGACGGTCGCCGAGAGGATGGCGATGATCCAGGATTCGGCGGCGAACGCGTAGAGATAGTTATTCAGCCAGCGCGAGCCAAGCATGACAAAGGCGAGCAAGAGACTAGCGATCGCCATGAGGCTGAAGACCGAGGCAGCGAGCGGATCGAGATGGGCAACCAGCATTGTCAGCTCAATTGGTTTCCGACGATGGAGAGAATGGCAAACACGAACGAGGCCGCGAGCAGCTCCTGGTAGCGATAAAAGCGCAAGCGCGATTGGGCCGTCTCGACGACAACGACGGCGAGCGCCACAAGCAGAAATTTTCCGAGTAGTGCTAAGACGGAGCCCACGACACCGAGCGCGGTCCCTGCATGCGAAAGGCCCCACGGCAGGAGCAGAACGTTGCAGAAGATCGTGTAGAGGATGAATTGTTTCATCATCGAGGCCCATTTCAAGAGAGCGAGCAGCGGGCCGGAATATTCAAGGATGCGGGCTTCCTCGATCATGTAGATTTCAATATGGGTGCTGGAGTGGATGGGAAGGCGGTCGGTCTCGACGATGAGAAGAGCGAAGAACGCGGCGATGAGAAACAGATGTGCGGGACTCCAATAGACCGCGGGGTTGCCGACCAGCAGATGATTGACGACAAAGGGAAGCATGGACTTCGCCAGCAGCGTGATGCCAACGAAAACGACAATAAGGGTCGGCTCGGCAAGAATGGCCACCATCACGGCACGGCTCGACCCGATGCCGCCATAGGCGCTGCCGCTGTCGAGACCGGCCAGCACGATCATGAACGAACCGAGCGTCAGGATCAGGCCGCCGCCGAGAATGTCGCCCATGTCTGACAGTGGAAGCGGGAAATCGGTGAGGACCGGGATCAGGATGGGGACCGTCAGCATCGCCGTGAAAGCGACGATCGGTGTGATCCAGTAAATCCACGACGCCGTTTCGGGAACCACGATTTGTTTGTGGAAGAGCTTCCAGAGATCGCGGTAGGGCTGGAATATGCCGGGCCCTTGCGCCATCTGCACGCGTTCTTCGAATTGCAGAATCAGGCCTTGAACCAGCGGGGCCAGTGCGAGAACCGCCACAACCTGCGCTATCTGCAGCACAACGTCCCGTATCATTGTGACGTCCCGCGCACGCCATCACGCCGCGCGCCGCCTTCGCGCGAGCACTGGATCAAATTGGACGAATTGAACTGTCGAGCCGCTGAGACCATGTACGACTCCTCTCCTCCGCAAACGGATGAAAGGAGTCATCAGCCCAAGGGCGGTTTAGGCGAACTCCATCGCCTTGCCGGGCAAGCCGACATTTGGTGTCGTTATTATGGGGAATGGGCTCCCCAAGTCAAGATTTGAAGTTAGCGCATGCAAATATTGCCGTCGCCCCAGCCCGATGTTCTAGGCGCGCGAAATCGAATCATGCCGCTTGCGCGAAACGAACCCCTTCATGCTGCGCAGAAGATCGTTGCCCAGCGTCATCGTCTGGTCGATTTCCCCGATCGCAATTCGGGCGCGCAACTTCTGCTCGTCGGGGGAGGAATTGGGCGGCGTCCTGAGCGCCCGCAGCCGTTGCGGAAGATTGTTAAGGCGCGTGTAGAAATAGCTCAATTCTCTGGGGAGAGGAGCATTGAACAGGCCGAGCCTGCCGACATTGGCTTCGTAAACGGCCAATCGTGGCAACGCGAAGTCGGTGAAGTCGAGCGTTAGCCGATCGTCGGCCGTCGAGGCCGGGTGGAGATGCTGGACCGCGGAGCTTCGTTCGACCGCTTCCATCGCCGCTACAATTTCACCGATCAAAGCTGAAGCCAGACCGTGCTGCTCGCGCCGACGCGGCATCAGAGTGTCAAACAGCATGTTATCCTCCCGGTCTTATCGCCAAATGTTGTACTTGGCCGGCGGGAGGCATTCGACAGACTCCCACCGTTCAACACGGTAGGAGTCATCAGCCCAAAGGGCGGTTTGTGCGCGGGGGACTCCATCCCCGTTTGATTGTGAGAGCCTAACCTTCGCTCATGGTCGGGTCAAATGGTTGCTGCGTCGAATCGCGCCTTGATTCGCGGTCTGAAAACCGTCCGGCACTCGTCTTGTCTCTATCGGCGCCTAAACGCTGCGTTGTCGCGTCAGCCTTGAACATGGCGTCGTACAGATCGGGCCCGTAGCTGGTCTCGAGCGGCTCGGCCTCAACCAGCTTGAATGGTCTGGTGCCGTCGGGGTTCCGTTCCGCCCGCAAGAACGCGACGTCGCGCGGCTTTCGGCTAACGAACCTGCTCGCGAACTCATAAAGGTGAGTCACGAAGAATGCTCTTACGCCGCGGTCCAACAGCGCGTTGACGATTTGGGCGGCGATTTCCGAACCTTCGCGCTCATTGGTCGACGCAAAGGACTCATTGAAGAGCACGACGGCGTTCGCCTGAAGATGATTGACGATCGTGCTCATGCGGCTGAGTTCTTCATCCCATTTGCCGCTTTCCATGGCGGCATCTTCTTCCCGCTTAAAGTGGGTGAATAATCCGTCGGCCGTTTCGCCACGGAACTGTTCTGCCGGGACAAACATGCCCGCCTGCATCATCACATGCGCTAGCCCAAGGCTGCGCAAGAACGTGGATTTTCCGCCGGTATTCGCGCCGGTCACGATGATGAGGTTCTTGCCATCAGTCTTGAGCTCGTTGCCGACGACGGACCGACCGCTACTGAGAGCTAGGGCGGCATCATAAAGATTAGCAAACGATAGCGTCCTTGCGCCGGCGGCGGCTGGCACCGGCAAGCAGACCGGTTCGCCAAGTTCCGCGAGCTTGGCATGCAAATTCAGGCACCCGATATAAAATGCCAACTCCGCCCTCAGCATCTGAAAGAAGCTGAGAATATGATCCGTCGATTGCGCGAGGGCATCGGCGACGAGGTTGACACCCTGATCTTTGAGTCTGGCCAGGGCTTGCGCGCCGGCTTCGTCTTTTGGATGAAGGCGGAACGTATAGCCTTGCGGCTTTTCCCCAAGCAGGCGACTCAGCCAGTTGCGATCGTCCCTCTGCGGCGCGCGTAGGACATAATTCGCACCCTTATTGCCTTTGCCAAGATGAGCGCTGACCAGCACCCCCGCCCGGAATTTGAGCCTCTTGAGGTGGTTTTCGACTTCCGCGAAGTAGTCATCACTGAGTTCCTTTCCCAGCATGGCAATCAGATTTGAAAACGCCGGGGACTTAAATTTATCCTTATCCCGGTCGGCAATGTAGCGAAGCCGCTTCAACGCCGGCACGAAGACCTGCAAGACCTCGATGGCGCGGTGCAGGATGCCCGAGGGATAGCGCGCGGAACTCCAATAATTCTTCCGTTCGCCTTCGATCGCATCGATGGCGATTTGGTACATCGCTCTGACAATGCGGGCGCTGCTTGCACAGTCTCGATAGGCCTCCTGCCGATGTTGAATCGTTTCCAGATCGGTCAGGCTCGATAACATCCCGACCTGACTCGCATCCAACAAGAACCGGTCGCCCTGCGCCATGGCATCAAAGATGATGTCGAGGCCGAGATCTTGCCGCAAAGCCGCTTCGTTCCAGGGGAGGATTTGCTGGAGCTCCAAACCTTGCTCTTTCCCACGGCGGTGGCGCAACTCATTGTCGCGCCGGGCCAGCAGCTGGTGGGGATCGAAATCGCGCCCCTTGAACATCAAGAATGCTTTCATGACTTGATGCGCCGCCTGATCATGTCGTAGGTGAGCTCGTAACGCTGGGCGATTGCCAGAGCGTAGGCAAGACCGTCGGCAGGGAGCCGAAGGATTTTAAAGGTGCGCCGCGCCGGGTCCTCGGGGACGACCGTGCTGACCATAGAGACAACTTGCGGGCCGAACGACGCCAGTTCGTCGACAAAGGTGACCCAGACACACAAGGCGCGCCGTTTAACCAGCCGCTCCATGATCTTTTCGCTTAAGAACGTCTCGTCCTGAATAGTCGTCGAAGTGAAAATCTCATTCAAGATGACGACGGACAGCGGGGTCGTCTGTTCAAGGATGCCGCGTACCCGGAACAGATCGTCTTCGAGCTTGCCTCGCAAGTTTTCGACCTTCTCCTCTTTCTCAAAGTGCGTAAACAGCCGATCGAAGAACAGAAGCTTGGCGTCCAGGCCGGGCACCGGACACCCGATCTTTGCGAGATAATGGAGCTGTCCGAACATCCGCGCGAAGGTGGTCTTTCCACCCTGATTGGGACCGGAGACGACCAGAATGCGTTCGCCTCCCTGCAAATCGAAATCATTGCAGACAACGGACACGTCCTCTTTGAGGAGTTTGTGGGCCAGCGCAATATCGAACCCGCCGTGGCTGGAGACTTCCTGGCCCGTCTCCGAAAGCACCGGATAGCAGAACGGCAAGCCGGTCCGCCGAAGCGGCGCGATGTAGTCCAGATAGGCAAGATAAAACTGCACTTCACGATCGAAGACCGCGATGGTCCGGTCGATGAAATTGCCATTCGTCGCACAAAAAGCCGCCAACGCTCCGAACAAGTCAGAGTGCAACTTACCGACGAATTCCAAAATCTTCGCCTCGATATGGTTCATATCGTCACTGATGGCGAACCTGACCTTGTAATCCTTGACCGCTCCTTGTTTGAATTTCTCAAAGGTCAATTCGACATCGGTGCTATAATCGCCCTCCCCTTGGTATTTTTGAACCGTAAATCCGTTATCGGTTATGAGCACGCAGTATTCGATCGTGGCCAATTCGGCCTTGAGTTTCTTCGCCTGGACATGCAAGGACGTAAAGGATTGGGACTGGACGTAGCTTACGATGTAGGTGCGAAATGCGAGGAGCCCGCGTGACCGCAGATCGAAATCGACGAGTGCCGCCGCAAACGCACTGATCAGCTCGCAATAAATCTCGATGCTATCCAGAAACCACGCTTCCTTTTGTTCCTTGCAATACATCTTGTCGATCTTTGCGAGATGCTGGCGCACTGCCCGCATTCCATCGGCGAAGGCGCCGACACGCTCTGGGAGGCCGGGACGCTCGAGGTCCTGCATCACCTCGTGCCGGTATTCGATGGCATCGATCCGCGGCAGGCCGGCATAAAAGAAGGGCTTCAAATTATACTCGTCGCGCTCCGCCGTGATGGCAGTGACGATCTGGTCGCAATTGAGGTCATTGAAGAAATGCGGGGGCTGCTTCGCATCATCGGCGAGACGATCGTCGGGGCGCGCAAACAGGATGCTGGAGAACCCAGGAGTGCGGCGTCGCGCATCTGACGGAGGACGCCCGCCCATCATTGGCCGCCGGACGCGATCGAATCCAACGACATGATCTTGTGAAGCCGCAGTCATTCTCACTCCTCGCGGGCAATTGTGGCCCGGATCGGTTTACGTTCGCTTCGGTTGCGGCCCTTGCGGATTAATCGCGCCGGCAGCCATGCGCCGGCAACAAAAAACCCGCCTGCACGGCGGGTTCAGAAAGGGCTCCCACCGCGATCAACCGCGGTAGGAGTCATTAGCCTTTCGGCGGATCAGGGCGACTCCATGCCCACTTATAGGTATAAAGATAAAGAGCCCGGCGGCAGCGTCAAGTGGCAAACCCACGCGTCAGCTATTTGTCATCGGGACGCCGCAAGAGGTTCGCAGATGGGATCGTTCCGGCCTCTCGCAGCTCAGCCAAAAGGTCAAGGTAAAGCTGGCGCTTGAATGAGACGATAAGGCCCGGCAATTCCTCGACCGAAACCCACTTCCAGGCCGAGAATTCCGGATGATCGCTGGCGACATTGACGTCGGCGTCCGTGCCCTGGAAGCGCATCACGAACCACTTCTGCTCTTGTCCGCGCCAACGTCCGTCCCATCGCTTGCGCAGCTCGGACGGCAACTTGTAGCGCAGCCACACTTTGCTTTCGGCGATGATCTGCGCGTTATTCGTACCGATTTCTTCTTTAAGCTCGCGCAACGCCGCGGCGCGCGGCTCTTCGCGCGCATCGACGCCACCCTGCGGCATCTGCCACGCGTCGCCCTCCGTGTCCGTACGCTTGCCCACAAACACCTGACCGTACGTGTTCAGCAACATGATACCGACGCCGCACCGATAGTTGCCGGAAGTATCGGCGGCCGAGTCGCTGTCGGCCAACGGATCGGCGCCGCCTGATGTTAAGTCGGCCGCCACGCGCGCTAACAAGCTTCTCAGCTCCTGCTCGTCCACGCGATCCGACTTCATCACCATCCATACGATCGGGTCGGCGAGCATGTCCTCGAGATTTGGCTCATGCCTTGTGCGTCTGTTCTCGGTCATCTGGCCGCTCTTATGAACATAGGGGGCTCGCCGACAGTCTCACCGCGGGAGAAACGGACTTTCGAAGCAGGCTGCTTCGCCGAGTTTGCGCTCTATTTCGAGTAGACGATTGTACTTGGCGGTCCTTTCACCCCGGCAGACGGATCCGGCTTTGATTTGGCTGGCTCCCGTGGCTACGGCGAAGTCGGCGATAAATGCGTCATCTGTCTCGCCCGAGCGGTGCGAAATAATAAAATTCCAAGCTGCGGCACGACACAGGTCCACGGCCTCGATCGTTTCGGTGACCGTGCCGATCTGGTTGAGCTTAATCAGGACGGCGTTGCTGGCCTTTTCGGCAATGCCGCGCCGGATAAACTCGGGATGGGTGACGTAGAGATCGTCGCCGACAATCTGCAGGCGTTCGCCCAGAGCGGCGGTGAGCGCGCGAAAGCCAGCCCAGTCGTCCTCGCCAAGCCCATCCTCGATCGAAACGATCGGATAACGACGTGACCAGCCGGCGTAAAGATCGATCAACTCGTTGCTAGTCTTACTCCCTTCGCCTGACTTCCTGAGCATGTAGCCATCATGAGCGCGAAAGCCGGAGGCGGCGGGATCGAGAGCTATGGCAACCTCCTTTCCGGGAACGAAGCCGGCAGCTTCAATGGCTTCAACAATCAAGTTGCAGGCCTCTTCGTTGTTCCGCAGTTTCGGCGCGAAACCGCCTTCATCGCCGACGCTGGTGCTGTATCCCGACTTGCCGAGCCGCGTTCGTAGAGCCTGGAATATTTCCGCGCCATAACGCAGGGCTTCGGCAAAGCTGGGCGCCCCGTGCGGCACCAACATGAATTCCTGAAAATCGAGCGAATTGTCGGCATGGGCGCCGCCATTGATCACATTCATCATTGGCACGGGCAACCGGCTTGGGCGCGACGCGCGAGAGATAGGCATAGAGCGGCCGACCCGCCGCAATCGCCGCCGCGCGCGCGACGCCATCGAGACGCCGAGAAGGGCGTTGGCGCCAAGCCGTGACTTGTCTTTCGTCCCATCGAGACCGATCAGAAGCCCATCGATGTCGCGCTGACGCGCGGCGGAAATCCCGACGAGCTTGGGAGCGATGATCTCGGTGACGGCTGCGACTGCGCGCCGAACGCCCTTCCCGCCGAAGCGTTTGGGATCGCCATCGCGGAGCTCGACGGCTTCATGAGCGCCGGTCGACGCACCCGAAGGCACGGACGCGCTTGCTCGGACGCCGCCGCGCAGCTCGACAAACACTTTCAGCGTCGGATTGCCGCGCGAGTCCAGAATTTCCATGGCACCGAGCGCGGCAATTTGATCGTTCATTCCTTACTCCTGTCGTCCGATCTCGAAAGGCAAACTCCATATCAACTGTGGAAACCGGACGGCCGGCTACCGGCATCGGCGCGCCGACGCCGGTTTTGCCGACCTCGCACGGTCTCCGTCTCATCAACTCAGCAGTGTCGAGCCTTCCAGCGCCGTGGGCAACGAATTCCCCGACACTTGCGGCGCGGGAGCTTTATGAATTTCCACGGGCAGTTGCAGGACGGTCGCCCGCTGACCGGGCCAGAGGCGGTTCAAGAGCACGATCGTGCCGTCGGAAAATTCCAAGGCGTCGTGATGCACATCGGGCCGCTGCGGATTTAGGTGCCGAAAGCGGGCTACGGTGCTGGGCAATTGACGCCGCCGCCACCGCATGATGGGGCGCCAGCATTCCGGCGCGCGATCGAAAACGAGCTCCGTACCCGGCCGCAGGCAGACCGCTACATTGAGCTCGTCGACAGCGGCAAACCCCGTGGTGATCGTATGGGGAAACTGCGTCGTTATCAGCTCATCGCCGACCTTCGCGGGCCGCGATGCCACACCATGCAGGCTGTAGTCACACATCGTGTTTTCTCCGTCTTCGATGACCACCGCCCTCATGCCGCGGCAGGGGCCGAGGTCAAACCACGTTCAGATGAACGGAGATCGCGGTCGGAAGATTGCCCGATCGCTCGCGGATTCCGTGTTGTCGCGGGCGGAGAAATTGCTTTGCAATTTCTTATCGCACCCCGGCAACAAAAAACCCGCCATGCGGCGGGTTCACAACGATGATCCCACCGCGATCGTCCGCGGTAGGAGTGATCAGCCTTACGGCACATCAGGGCGACTCCATGGCGCAACGCCTGTCTCGTTCCGTTCGCCGCGAGTTCCTCAAGGGGCATCGCAAGCGCTCTCTGGCGAAGATCAAGTTCCGCCGCCGCGTGTGTGAGAACATCGGCGGCTTTGCTGCGAACCGCTCGGTCGAGCCAGCGTCTCTTCTCAGTTACCAAGGACCGAACCAGATGATCTTCGAGCGCGCCGATGCCGCTCGCCGCGAGTAATTGTTCGGCGCCGGTCTCTCGGGCGGTCAATCCGTCTCGTGCCGAAACGCAGAATATTTGAGGCTCGGCGTCGATCAGGGCTTTCTCGACCAGCGTCTTCCGCAGAAAGTCTATTAGGGCGCGCCTGTCTTCCGGCTGAAGGTAGTCGGCCTTATTGACGACGTAGAAGATGCGCGTCGTCTCGGACTTCAACCGACGCAGATAGTCGATCTCAAGTTCCGTGATCGGCGGATCGGCCGAGACGACGAACAGGACAGCGTCGCACTCCGGCAGCACCTGAAAGGCAGCTTCCGTATTGTGCTTTAGCGTCGAACCTATGCCGGGCGTGTCAATGAGCACGGTGCCATCGGCGAGCAGGTCGGCTGGGAAGAAGAGTTCGACACGCTCGACCCCAAGACGATTTTCGGGATTGGCTTCCTCCGCGACGAACCGAAACAGCGTATCGCGAATTTCGCCGATTGTTTGAGGCGCAAATTCCCGACGCGGGTCTCCGCCCTTGAAGAGGACGACGATGCGCGGTTGCGGCCCCCAGGAGATGAACGTTGCCAGTGCCGTCAGGGGCACAACGCTCGTGGGCAACACGGCCGCACCAAGCAGCGCATTGATAAACGTGCTCTTGCCACGCTTGAATTGGCCGAGGATGGCCATCTGCAAGCGCTCCTCGGCGAGTCGTCGCCGCAGCACGCGCAGCTGCGCCGACAACGGGGACTCGGCTCCCACCGCCGCCTCGAGGGCAGCTTCTCCACGGCCGAGCATAGCGGCGAGGGCGTTGTCTTGCGGAGCCGCGTCCGACGCGGTCGATGCGAGGACCTCATTCATGGGGTTTCAGTGTCTTCACTCGGCGGCTCGTTTTCTGCGGCCGCGTCGCTCGCGCCCGCACGTTCGCCGAAGGCGTCGTGCTCCAGTTTGGCTTCTTGCGCCTTCAACCACGACACGATGTCGCCGCGCTGGCCCAGGATGGCGCGGGCCCAACGCGAATTCTTCAATGGCTTGCTTTCAGCGCCGACCCACCAATATTCCTTGATCACCATCAAGGACCAGCCGCGGCGCCCCTCGCGCGTCAGCGTGAAAATGTCGATGGTGAGCCCGTGCTTCGGCCCGGTCGCGCTGTGCCGCTCGCGTTCGAAGTCGACCCCGTCGTACTTCCAACGGGTTTTGATAAGGCCGCGATTGATTTGAACCATCAAGAGTTCGAACAATCGGAAAAATGCAGGATCGCCGATGCTTCTCATCGCAAAGGCTCCTCCGCCACATGCAGAGCGAGGCCCGTCGCGTGGAAACCATCCTGATTGCTGGGGTTCATGCGGCACTCCTACCAACCGAATTTGTGGTGGCAGGAGTCATCAGCCCGAAGGCGCTTAAAAGGGGAACCCCATCCCCCGTCAATCTGTAGCAAAGACTGTAATGGCGCGGCGTTATCCAAGCAAGCCTCCTGTGCCGCGGGCCACACCGATGAAGAAAAGTCGCATCCGATTGATCGACGCGGATTAATCGCCTAGAGTACCAATCGAAGTTGGCGATGGAGTCCGCCATAACCGCCTTCGCAGGCTGATGACTCCTACGAATTCACGCTCGATCATTCGGATCGGCTGTGACGTAGGACGAGGTTGCGGGCGCTTCTCCGATGGCAATCATTGCCGGCCTAGGCAGCGAGTCGACAACACATGGAGGGGCGACTTGGTGGTCCACGCCGGCACGCGACGGTAAGACGATGGCGTTCGCGCCGTCAAAACGGTCCGTGGCCGGGGCTTTCTGCCAATCCGCGCCGGCAGGCGATCGCGCGGTTCCGCTATGACCGTCAAGATAACATTCACCACGAGTCCCCTCGCGTCGTCGGCGCGATCGATTCGCGGCACACCGAATGGCCTGCCCGATAAGTTACCTGCGATAAAATTGAGGCACGGACAAGCGCTCTGGGTGCTAACCGAACTTGGCTATCGCGGACCGGTCAGCAGCAGCGCCTTTTACGAATATATCAAGTCATTGCGGAAGCTCGGCATCCCTTTTGGCGGCGAGAAATTCCTGACGACAAAGGGCAAACGCCTCGCCGCTTATAGCTACTGCCGCATGATGGAACTTGCTCTCACGCTGTCACTGCGCGTCTATCACGTCGTGCCTGACTCGCTGCTGCGGGGAATTGTCCAATATCGCGCCCGGCTCGATCAATTCTATCGCCGCGCCTATGGCCAACGCGAGAGCGGTCCAGGGCACGCAATTGCGATCAAGATCGACGGCTGCGATCCGATTGTGTTCCGTGGCGTCTATTTGGATCTGAATGTTCGCTTTTCGGGCGGCCAGCTCGTTCGCTTTGGTCCGCCTAAATTGCTGTCGACCCTCGACGCCCTGCAAAGGTTTAGCCAAGACACCTCCCTTGCAAAACCCTTGATACCGATGAGCCTGTCCGGTCTTTCCGAGCGGATTGTTGCGATGGCGCTGCACGCACCGTCCATACGAAGCGGACCACCCCGCCGAGATTCACAGCAGAAACGCCGACCGGTCCGGCAAGGGAACGGCAGGACCCCACAAAAGTGCGCTCGTCCTCCGGCGCGAGCGCAGGAACAGTGAGTGCGACATGGATGAAAATCCAGGGTCGTGCGGCGTGATCAATCTAAGCGATTGGCGTGAGCGGCGCCCTTTCACCCGATTTTCGGAAGATATCGATATCCGCATCGAGCCGCCCAAGGAGCGCCAGATAATGACTGGCCGCAATCACAATAAGCCCAAGGACATTCGGGCACGCAAGGAGTTCTACGACTGGGTCGCAAAGAAGATCGACATAGATGGCATCGAAAAGATCGAGCGCGATAAGGCGTTCGACAACAAGGCCATGACCAGTGCGGGTATCCGGCTCTTCTACAAGACGACACCGCCAGCAATGGAGGGGTTGAGGCCCGGCGTCTTGCTGGAAGCCGGGTTCGACGAGGTGTCCCCAAACAGCGCCCAGGATATCAGCTCGTGAACGTACGACTACGCGGTCGCGAAGAGCGTCGACGTGATAGACAATCGGGCGAAAGGCGTCGCTTGCTATGATCCTCGCTATACGTTCGTCGAAAAGCTGCAAACCATTTCAACGAAGTTTCGCAAGCAGCAAAGAACTGGCGAGTCTCCTGTCGATTTCATGCGGCACCAATACGATGTCCACAACCTGCTACAGTGGCCAGAAGTCCAGGCATTCATTGGCACGCCCGAATACCTGGCCCACAAGAGAAAGAGGATTCGCGGCAGCGATAACCCGACTATCGCGCAAAATCAGGCGTTCGTTCTGGACGACCCGAAGACCCGCGAAACATATGCCGGCGCAAATGAAGCGAGCACCGCGTTATATTTCGGCGACAAGCCGAGCTTCGAGCAAATACTTGCAACCATCGGTGAATGGGCAGGCCGGCTTTGAAGGGTGGATCGGCGGTTTGGTTCACTGCGTTTAACCAGTTTCATGTTGCGTTTATGTTGCGTGGAGCCGCCGGTACAAATTGGAGACCCTTGAAATTGCTTGGAGATTTTTTGCAACATGACGCAACATGAAATTGGCATCCGAGAACACGGAAGAGCAGCCTAAGTACTTCATTTTCAACGAAAAAATTTGGCTGGGGCGGGAGGGATCGAACCTCCGAATGGCGGAATCAAAATCCGCTGCCTTACCACTTGGCTACGCCCCAAAACGCGACTGGAGTCCCTGCTGGCGGCGGCAAGATAGCGACGCCCGCCTGACGGATCAATGTTCGTGGTGTTGCCGGCGCGCGCCTTATAATAATGTATGAGCCAAGAGTCGATGCGGGCCGAAAAGGAGCCGCTCGGGCGGCGCGGCCGATGGAAAGCACCATGTCCGATCAAGTTCTCGTGGCCGACGACGGCGGCGTACGCACCATCCGGCTGAACCGGCCGGAGAAGAAGAACGCGCTGACGCAGCCGATGTACGAGGTGATGACCCGGTCGCTGCGCGAGGCCGCGGCGAGCGAGGCCATCCGCGCTATCGTGCTGGCCGGGGCGCCCGGCGCGTTCTGCGCCGGCGCCGACATCGGCGAGTTTCTCGAAGCCGCGCAGAGCGGCGGATTGCGGCCGAAAACCGTCGAGTTCCTGCACACACTGGCGCGCAATCCGAAGCCCCTCGTGGCCGCGGTCGGCGGGCTTGCGGTCGGCATCGGCACCACGATGCTGCTGCATTGCGATTACGTCGTTGCCGCGACCAACGCCACATTTGCCACGCCGTTCTCGCGACTCGGCCTCATCCCCGAAGCCGGATCGAGCCTGCTGGCGCCGCTGCGCATGGGCCATGCGCGCGCCTTCGCGCTGCTCGCCATGGGCCGACCGCTGTCGGCTGCGGCCGCGAAGGACGCCGGCCTCGTCAACGAGGTGGTCGATCCCGCCGCCGTTGATGAAGTGGCGCTCAAGGCCGCGCAAGACATCGCGGCGCTGCCGCCGGGCGCCATCGCTGTGTCGCGGCGGCTGTTGCGCGGCGAACTTGACGATGTGATCGAGCGGATCGATACCGAAACCGCGTTGTTTTGCGAACGCCTGCAGTCCGACGAGGCGCGGGCCGCGTTCGCGGCGTTTCTGTCGCGCAAGAAGTGAGGGGCGATGGGGCTTGCTGGAAAGACGCTTTTCATCACCGGCGCGTCGCGCGGCATCGGGCTTGCGATTGCGCTGCGGGCCGCGCGCGATGGCGCCAACATCGCCATCGCCGCCAAGACGGCGCAGCCGCATCCGAAATTGTCCGGCACCATCTACACAGCCGCAGAAGACATCGAACGCGCCGGCGGCAAGGCGCTGCCGCTCGTCGTTGACGTGCGTGACGAGGCGATCGTCAAAGACGCGCTGGAACAGACGGCGCAGAAATTCGGCGGCATCGACATCGTGGTCAACAATGCCAGCGCGATTTCGCTTACCAGCGTCGCCGACACCGACATGAAGCGCTTTGATCTGATGTATCAGATCAATACGCGCGGCACGTTCGTCGTCTCCAAGTGGGCCATTGCGTATCTGGAAAAGGCGGCTAATCCGCACATTCTGATGATCTCGCCGCCGCTCGACATGAAAGAAAAATGGTTCGCGCCGCACACCGCCTATTCGATTGCGAAATTCAGCATGAGCCTGGTGGTGCTCGGCCTGGCAGGCGAATTGCGCGACAAGGGCATTGCGGTGAACGCGCTGTGGCCGCGCACCATCATCGCCACCGCGGCCATTCAGAATCTGCTCGGCGGCGAGGAGCGGATACATCAGGCACGCAAGCCGGACATCGTCGCGGACGCGGCCTACGCGATTTTCAACACGCCGGCGCGCGACCTCACCGGTCAGTTCCTGATCGACGACAGCTTTCTGTCGACGCGCGGCGTTACCGATTTCGAGCACTATCGCGTCGACCCGACCAAAGATCTGGCGGCGGATTTTTTCCTGCCCGCTGACAGTGCGCCGCCGCCCAACGTCCACACGGTCGAAACTTATGGAGATCGCCGATGACATATCGCGCTCCGCTTGCCGACATCGGCGCCGCTCTCAAATACGCCGCCGGACTTCCCGCCGCGATCGACGAAGGCTTGTTTGGCGATCTCACCATGGAGGACGTCGACGCGGTGCTGACCGAGGCCGGCCGCTTCGCCGCCGAGGTGATCGCGCCACTCAACCGCGTCGGCGACACGTTCGGCACCCCGTTCAAGGACGGCGCCGTGACTACGGCGCCCGGCTGGAAGGAAGCGTATCGCGGCTGGTGCAGCGGCGGCTGGAACGGGCTTGCCGCGCCGGCCGAATGGGGCGGCCAGGCGCTGCCGCAGACACTCAGCATGGCGTGCCAGGAAATGTGGAACTCGGCGTCGATGGGATTCGCCGTCGGCCCATTGCTGACCATCGCCGCGGTCGATGCGCTTTACGCCCACGGCTCCGAAACGCTCAAACAGACCTATCTGAAAAAGCTCGTGTCCGGCGAATGGACGGGCAGCATGCAGCTCACCGAGCCGCAGGCCGGCTCCGATGTCGGTGCGCTGCGCACGCGCGCCGAGCGCGCGCCCGACGGCAGCTATCGCCTCAAGGGACAGAAGATTTTCATCACCTACGGCGAGCATGATCTCACCGACAACATCATCCATTTCGTGCTCGCCCGGCTGCCCGACGCGCCGCCCGGCACGCGCGGCATTTCGCTGTTCCTGGTGCCGAAATTTCTGCTCAACGCCGACGGCTCGCCCGGCGCCCGCAACGACATCCGCGCCCACTCGGTCGAGCACAAGCTCGGCATCCATGGTTCGCCGACCTGCACCATGATGCTGGGCGATCGCGACGGTGCGATCGGCTACCTGATCGGCGAAGAAAATGCCGGCATGGCGTGCATGTTCACCATGATGAACCGCGCGCGGCTCGCCGTCGGGCTGCAGGGCGTCGGCATCGCCGAGTGCGCCACGCAGCAGGCGCTGGCCTACGCGCGGGAGCGCAAACAAGGCCGCACCGCCGGAATGAAGGCGACCGACTCGGCGCCGATCATCGCTCACCCCGACGTGCGCCGGATGCTGCTGTCGATGCGCGCGCTGACCGGCGCCGCGCGCGCCATCTGCTACGCCACCGCGATCGCGCTCGACCGCTCCGAGCGGAGCAAGGATGCCGCGGCGCGCAAAGCCGCGCACGAGCGCGCCTCGCTGTTGACGCCGACCGCCAAGGCGTTTTCGTCCGACATCGGCATCGAAGTCGCCTCGCTTGGCGTGCAGGTCTATGGCGGCATGGGCTTCATCGAGGAAACCGGCGCGGCGCAGCTTTATCGCGACGCTCGAATCGCTGCGATCTACGAAGGCACGAACGGCATTCATGGCATCGATCTCGTCACGCGCAAGCTGCCGCTGTCCGGCGGCGCGGCTGTCGCGGCACACATCAAGGATCTGCGCGGCATGGTCGAAGCGGTCGAGGCGAGCAACGACCCGGCATTCGGCTGGACCGGCGTGCGGCTCGGCGAAGCGGTCGAAAGCCTCGCCCGCGCCACCACATGGATGCTCGACCGCGGTGCCAGCGACGCCGACGCGGCGCTCGCCGGGGCAACGCCGTATCTGCGCCTCTACGGCCTTGCCAGTGGCGGCTGCCTGTTGGCGAACGAGGCGCTCGCCGCGCAGCGGGCCGGTGACGACGCGGCCGCACGCACGGCGCTGGCGCGGTTTTTTGCCGAAAACTTCGCCGTCCAATCCGGCGCGCTGGAGCGCACCGTGATCGAAGGCGCGCCGGGACTGCTCGGCGGCGACGCCGCGCTGGCGTAACTCTAAAGCACCGTGGTGTCCCGGATGCGGTGCACCACTTCGTGCTGCGCTGCGCCCGGGAAACAGACTGCATAACGGGTTTCGCTGGCGCGCAACCCGTCTTACATTGCGCAAATGTCGACCCTCTTCATCACCCACCCGGCCTGTCTCGATCACCTGACGCCTGCCGGCCATCCCGAGCGGCCCGATCGGCTGCGTGCTGTCGAGCACGCGCTGGAGGCGGAAAAATTCCAAGCCATGGCGCGCGTCAGCGCGCCGTTGGCGCCGCTCGATATTGTCGCGCTGTGCCACCCGATGGACTACATCGAGGAAATCCGCGACGCCTCGCCCAAAGATGGCCTGGTGCATATCGACGCTGACACATCGATGTCGCCCGGCACGTTCGAGGCCGCGTTGCGCGCGGTCGGCGGCGGCATGTATGCGGTCGACGAGGTGATGGCGAAAAGGGCCGCCAACGCCTTCGTCGCTACGCGTCCGCCCGGCCATCATGCCGAGACCGCGCGGCCGATGGGCTTTTGCCTGTTCGACAACGCAGCCATCGCCGCGCGCTACGCGCAGAAGAAGCATGGCATCGCCCGCGCCGCCATCGTCGATTTCGACGTGCATCACGGCAATGGCTCGCAGGAGATTTTCTGGTCGGACAAATCGGTGATGTATTGTTCGACCCATCAGATGCCGCTGTTTCCCGGCACTGGCGCGACGGGCGAGTCCGGCGACCACAACACGATCGTCAACGCACCGCTGCGCCCCGGCGACGGCGGCGAAGTGTTTCGCGAGGCCTTCGCTAGTCGCATCCTGCCGCGGCTTGAGGACTACCGGCCCGAGTTGATCGTGATCTCCGCCGGCTTCGACGCCCACTACCGCGACCCGCTCGCCAACATCAATCTGGAAGAAGAGGATTTTGCCTGGGCGACGCAGAAGCTGATGGACATCGCCGACCGCTTCTGTGGAGGCCGCGTGGTGTCCATGCTCGAAGGCGGCTACGACCTTCAGGCGCTCGGCGATTCGGCCGCCGCGCATGTTACCGCGTTGATGCGCGGCTGACATCTTGCGTAGCCCGAATTGAGCAGAAGCGAAATCCGGGAGAACCATTCCCCGGATTGCGCCGCGCGCAATCCGGGCTAGATTGATTGAATCGGAGAGTCGCGGATGGCGCAGAACGACGGCAAGCAAGCAGGCGACATCGCGCAGATGCCGTTCGAGCGCGCGATCGAAGAACTGGAATCGATCGTCAAGCGACTCGAAGAGGGCAAAGTGCCGCTCGAGGAATCCGTCGCCATCTATGAGCGCGGCGAATCGCTCAAGCGCCGCTGCGAGGATTTGCTGCGCCAGGCCGAAGCGCGCGTGGAAAAGATCACACTCGACGCCCAGGGCAAACCCACCGGCACCACCCCGCTGGATGTGGAATAATTCGTCCGCCATCGCCTCTCCCGCGTCTTTGAATTCCTCGTCCTGAGTTGCCAGGCGCCTTTCCTCATCCGTAGGGGCGGGCCTCGTGCCCGCCCTCGGCAACCGCAGTGCGGGCGACCACAAGGGCCGCCCCTACGCAAAAGCAACTCCGTTCTCGCGCTGCGCTTTTGTTCGCGCCCCGAGGTTTTCCAACGGTTTCACGAAACGGCCTCCCCAAAAAGGGGGCGAGCGCCGAAAGGCGCATACTGAGAGGCCGCTCCGCGCAATCCAAGCGTTGCCGCTGGGCGGGGTCACGGCGCGCGCCCCTTTTGGGGGACGCGCTCGCCTTCCGGCGCTCTACCGCGGCTCTCGCCAACACCTTTCGGCGTTGGCTCAGTCCGGTCCCGCGCTTCATGGCAGCGCCAACGGATCACTCCGTCCGCCACCCGGGCAGCCAGCTCCTGGCAGACCGACGTCGGGGTCGGCCGGGCGGGTTTCCGAACCGCCCGAACGCAGTGTGCGAAACCGCGCCCAGGCACCGCTCCCGCTCCACCTTTCGGATCGCATCCGGAAAGCGCCCTATGGACGAACGAGATGATTCGCAACGTATCTTAACATGGGACAATTGTCAAGATTAGTCTCGTGTGACGCGACTAACACAACGCGTGGGGGCCAGTCCGCCCCACGAACCCCTGCATTTTGTGGCTCTTTACAACAACGAACAAAGAGAGAACGATACGCCGTCTGAACCCCAGCGAAGGAAGCGAATCATGGGTAGGCCGATGGGTCCGGACAAGCGCAGCGCGTGGCTGAGAAAGCTCGACGAGGAATGTCCTTATCAGGTGGTGCTGCCGCGACGGCAATTGTTTGACGACAGCGAGATCATGGATTTTCTCATCAAACATGTCGGCAATTTCGACATGTATGTGGAAGACGATTACGCCGCGTTCGTGCGCTACTGCTTCGAAGACCCGATGGACGCCGACATTTTCCGCACACGCTTTGAGCCGAAGGACGAGCGGCTGCGGCTCGCGGGGTAATGTCGGCCCTGCAATCGCGGCCGGCGTTATCCGCGCCGCGCTGCCTCCCAGACGCCGGCGCAAGAGCCGGCAGAGCCTTGGCCGCGCCAGGTGCCGCCGCCCGTTGTCGCCGACAGCCGCCCTCCGCCGTCGGCGTGCTGACCGCCGCCGGAAACGCTCACCTGTATGGCGCCGTTCGGGGCCACTCTACCCTGCAGGCTGACAGCCTCGCCGAATTCGTTGACGACATTGCCGTTGCTGATGCGTACCGGGAAGCGATACGTGCGGTCGCAAGGGCCCTGCTGAGTAATGATTTGCACGCTCCAGGCGCCGTCAAATGCGCGCGCCGTTGCAGGAACCGGTTGTACTGGGATCGCCGCGCGCCTTCTGCCGGGCGCGGGCCGCGCGCGGCTCAGAGGCGGCGGAGGCGCCACAGGGACCGCCCATTGGCCGAGATCGCGCTCCCAGACGGTGCCGCGCCTGAACCATATGGTCATGCCGTCGGCCGAATACACGGCGCCCTCGTCCCAGCTTTGCACCCAGATATGACCGGGCCGGTCGATCCAGGCGCGCGCCGGCACACCCGCCTCATTCACCAGGCGCAGCTCCCAGCCGCGCTGCGATACGTAAGCCGGCTGACTGAGCCCCGAATCGCATCCTTGTACGCAGCGAAACTGACCGCTCAAATCCAGCACGTCCTGCGCCGACACCGCCGCCGAAAACATGAACCCCAGCGCGACCAATACAAACAACTTTACTTTCATGGCTATGGCCTTTCGCACCGGCGTCGTTGAATCGATTGCCCGCAATCGTGAAACGCCGACGCATGATATGCTTCCACACTGCCTAGTAGCATTTGTGCCAGGGGCTGACCAAAAGTCCGTGACAAATGGGTAAATTAGGGGTTTCGTGAGCGCACCACCAGTCGCCATTCGCATCATTGGTCTTGCTTTGGGAGAGTCTGCATGAAGCGTTTTTGCACAATCCTGATGATGGCGGCCTCGCCGCTGATCGCAGCATCCAGCTCTCGCGCCGACGCGTTGGTGACGCATCGGATTCCGGCGGCGCTGGCCGCGGAAGCGGTGACTGAAGCCGTCGCGTCCTGCGCCAAGCAGGGATACCGCGAAACCGCCGTCATGCTCGATACCGATGGCGCGATCATTGCCGCATTGCGCGGCGACGGCGCCGGCATTCACACGCTCGATAGCGCCCACGACAAGGCCTACACGGCGGTGTCGTTCAAGGCCGATACGCTCGCCCTTGCCGATCGCGCCAAGGGCGAAGGCTCGATCGCAACGCTCGCCAAGCTGCCCCACGTCATGTTCTTCGGCGGCGGCGTGGTGATCAAGGTCGGCGACGAAATCATCGGCGCCATCGGCGCAGCCGGCGCGCCCGGCGCCAAGCTCGACGATGCCTGCGCGCATGCGGGGATCAGTAAGATCAGCGATCGACTGAAGTGACGTGAAAGATCGCCGTCAGACGTGATCAGAACGCGTGAAATTGGCGTCGCGGTTTTATCGTCCGAGATTTTTACTTCGGCAGCTTCTGCCGCACCTTGCCAATGTCACGCCAGGAGTCCTGGCGGAACTGCTTCTTCAGATTAAGCACGGTGTACTGGTTTGCTCCTGCAGTACGGCCCAATTGCTCCCACGTGACCGGCGCTGAAACCGGCGCGCCAGGCCGCGCGCGGCTCGAATACGCCGCCACCGAGGTCGCTTCGCGCGAATTGCGGAAATAGTCGATGAAGATACGGCCCTTGCGCAGCGACTTCGTCATCTTGGCGAGATAAAGCCTCGGGCTGTCGGCCGCCATGGCGAAGGCGATCTTTTGGGCGAAATCCTTCGCCGTGTCCCAGTCGGCGTCCGCGATTGGCAGCACCACATGAATGCCCTTGCCACCAGACAGCTTAACGAAGCTGTCGAGCTTTAAGTCTTTGAGCCGCTCACGCGTCTCACGCGCGGCGGCGATAATGTCTTTCCACGACACGCCCTCGCCCGGATCGAGATCGAACACGATGCGGTCGCAAGTCTCCAGACTGTCGAGCCGCGAACCGCGAACGTGAATCTCAAGCGCCCCGGATTGCACCAGCGCGATCAGATCGGCGAGGTTTTCAACGGCGATGACGTCGCGATCCTTGCCAGGCACGGAATGGCGCAGTGGCGATGCCTTGATCGTCGACGCAATGTGTTTCTGAAAAAACGTTTCGCCCTCGATGCCTCCCGGCGCGCGCACCAGCGACAGCGCGCGGCCGAGAATGTGCGGTTTGAGCCAGTCCCAGACCGAGGCGTAGTACTCGGCCAATTGCTTTTTGGTGACGCCGTTATCCGGCCAATAGACACGGTCGGGATGGGTCAGGCGCACATCGGCGACGGTGCCGCCCCGCTGCGCGCCCGCCGGCTGGCGACCCTTCGCAGGTGCGGTCCCCGCCGATCGCCGTATCGCCTGCCCGCGCGTGGCCGCCGCCGCGGCGGCAACAGGCCGCTCGCGCACCACGTCGCGCGCCGGCTTGTCTTCGCGCAAACCCTTGTAGGCGGCCTGCCGCAGAAGCCCGTCATGGGTGATGCCGCGATATTCGGCCTCGACGACGACGTCGGGCTTCACCCAGATCACGTCCTTGCGCCGCTCGGTCTTCGGCACTGCGAGCGGCGGCCGATCGGTGCGCAGCTTGTCCAAACGCTGCCACAGATCATGCGCCACCTCGCGCGTGTAACCGGTGCCGACGCGTCCGGCGTAGCGCAGTTCGCCGCCGTCATGGAACGCAACAGTCAGTGCGCCGATGGCGCGCGGCACCGCTGCCGATGACGAAAACCCGACGACGACGAATTCCTGCTCGTTATGAGATTTGATCTTGACGAAATTGTCCGTGCGGCCGGAACGGTAGGGCGCGTCGCGCAGCTTGGAAATGATGCCTTCGAGATCGAGCTTCTTGGCGCGCTCGAAAATGGCGCGGCCATCGCCGTCGAAATGCTCGACGTAACGGATCGGCCCGTTGCCCTTTACCGGCAACAATCGCTGCAGCGCGGCCTTGCGCTCGATGAGCGGCAATTCGGTTAGATCGCGGCCGTCGAGATAAAGAAGATCGAACACCTGGTAGACAAAGCGATCACTGCGTCCGGCTTTTAAATCGGTCTGCAGCAGTGAAAAACTCGACACGCCTTTTTGGTCCTCGACAACGAGTTCGCCGTCGAGCAGCGCAGTCTCGGCCGGCAGTTTGGCGACCGCCGCGGCGATGGGCTTGAAGCGGTGAGTCCAGTCCTGCCGGTTGCGCGTCAGCAAGGTGACCTTGCCGCGATCGAGCCGCGCTTCGATGCGGTAGCCGTCGAACTTGATCTCATGGAGCCACGCGGCGCCGCCCGGCGGAGTTTCTCGTAGCGTGGCGAGGCTCGGCGGAACAAAATCGGGAATGCCCTCCCCCGGCTTTGGCGCAGCCGGGGAAGACTTTGACCGTCCCGCTTTTCCGGCGGCGCGCGAGTTTGTTTTTTTTCGCGTTTTCGACGCCGACTTCTCCCGCGCACGTGACGGCGGCTTGCCCGGCGCCGCGGCGCGCGGGCCCGATTTCTGTCGGAGCGCGCGTAGCTCCTCCTTGAAGGATTGCTGCGATCGCGGCTCCGGCTCGTCCGCGCCTTTGCGGTTGCTGTGCCAGACCCGTTTCTTGCCTTTGAGGCCGCCAATTTCTTCCATGGTGCGCCCGCTGGCGCCCGAGTTCGGTGCTTCCTCCAGAATGTCCTCTTGGCGCGCGCTGCGAGCCTCGCCGTCTTTCGCCTTGATGAGCAACCAATTGTCGTGCCGCTCGTTCGGCCGGCGGTGCATGCGCACGAGGTGCCAGCGGCCGTGCAATTTTTCGCCATCGAGGTCGAACACGAGGTGCCCCTTGGCGTAGCCCTTGTGCGGATCGCCCTCCGGGTGCCACGTGCCGCGGTCCCAGATCATCACCGTACCGCCGCCGTACTCGCCGTCCGGAATCGTGCCTTCGAAGGTGTTGTATTCGACCGGGTGATCTTCAACGTGGACCGCGAGCCGCTTGTCGGCGGGGTCGAGGCTCGGCCCGCGGGTGACCGCCCAGCTCTTCATCACCCCGTCCAGTTCAAGCCGCAAATCGTAGTGCAGCCGCCGCGCTGCATGCTTTTGAATGACAAAACGGTTACCGCCGCGCCGGGTCGGCCGGCCACGCGGCTCCGGCGTCACGCCGAACTTTCGTTTGTTTCGGTATGCCTCGAGCGCCACGGTACCCCTACCCTTTGGCCGCCAAAAGTTCCGTAACCCTCAGTAACTGCAGCAATTTTGTCATAAGGCGATTACCGCCGTAGCAAAAACACCCCTCAGCCCCTACCATATGATGGAGCGTTTGGGGCCTGGGAGTCTTAACCGTAATGAACCCATCAGGCGGGGTACGAGTTCCCATGATGGGAGAGCCGCAAAATTGCTTCCCTGGGGCAGACTGGTGTAAAACCAGCAAAATTTGCGTGTTCCGGTCGGTAACCGGGCGGGCACTCAATCCAATAAGGGCCGTTAGGCCGAAAAATCGTGGAGCTTAGCGTGACCAATCGATCAACTCCTTTGCTCGATATTATAAAAACTCCAGACGATCTCCGTCGCCTGGAAGAGAGCCAGTTGCGTCAGGTCGCCGACGAGCTGCGCCAGGAGACGGTCGATGCCGTCGCCACGACCGGCGGTCATCTCGGCGCCGGCCTCGGCGTAATCGAACTGACCGTGGCGCTGCACTACGTGTTCGACACCCCGCGCGACCGGCTGGTCTGGGACGTCGGCCATCAGGCCTATCCGCACAAGATCCTGACCGGACGGCGCGATCGCATCCGCACGCTGCGCATGGGCGGCGGCCTGTCCGGCTTCACCAAACGCGCCGAGAGCGAGTACGACCCGTTCGGCGCCGCGCATTCCTCGACCTCGATTTCGGCCACGCTCGGCATGGCGGTGGCCCGCGACCTGCAGCACAAGGACAACAATGTCATCGCCGTAATCGGCGACGGCGCGATGTCGGCCGGCATGGCCTATGAGGCCATGAACAATGCCGGGTCGATGGATTCCCGCCTGATCGTCGTGCTCAACGACAACGACATGTCGATCGCGCCGCCGGTCGGCGCACTGTCGGCCTATCTGGCGCGGCGCGTCTCCGGCCGTGGCTACCACCGCGTCCGCAAGATGTTCCGTCAGATCGCCAAACACATTCCGAGCAAGACGCTGGAGCAGCGCGCGCTCGCCATGGAGCAGTATGCGCGCGGCCTGGTCACCGGCGGGACACTGTTCGACGAACTCGGCTTCTTCTACGTCGGTCCGATCGACGGTCACAACATCGACCACTTGCTGCCGGTGCTCAAGAATGTCCGCGACATGAAGAACGGGCCGATCCTCGTTCACGTCGTGACGCAGAAGGGCAAAGGCTACGAGCCGGCCGAAAAGTCCGCCGATAAGTATCACGGCGTGGTCAAGTTCGACGTTGCCACCGGCGCCCAGGTCAAGTCCAAGCCGACCGCGCCCGCATATCAGAAGGTCTATGGCGAGAGCCTGATCAAGGAAGCGCGCAAGGACGACAAGATCATCGCCATTACGGCCGCCATGCCGTCGGGCACCGGCATCGATCTGTTCGAGAAGGAATTCCCCGACCGCACCTTCGATGTCGGCATTGCCGAACAGCATGGCGTGACCTTCGCGGCGGGCCTCGCCACCGAGGGCTACAAGCCGTTCGCCACGATCTACTCGACCTTCCTGCAGCGCGCCTACGATCAGATCGTGCACGACGTCGCCATCCAGCGTCTTCCGGTTCGCTTCGCCCTGGACCGCGCCGGGCTGGTCGGCGCCGACGGGCCGACGCACGCCGGCTCGTTCGATGTCGCCTACCTCGGCTGCCTGCCGGGTTTCGTGCTGATGGCACCGTCCGACGAAGCCGAACTGGCGCACATGGTCGCGACCGCGGTGGCGATCGATGACCGGCCGTCGGCGCTGCGCTATCCGCGCGGCGAAGGCCGTGGCGTCCCCATGCCCGAGGAGGGCAAGCCGCTCGAGATCGGCAAGGGCCGCATCGTGCGCGAGGGCACTAAGATCGCGCTATTCTCCTACGGCGCGCGGCTCGGCGAATGCCTCACCGCAGCCGACGAACTCGCCACGTTCGGGCTGTCGACCACGGTTGCGGACGCGCGCTTTGCCAAGCCGCTCGACGTCGACCTTTTGCTGCGGCTCGCCCGCGAACACGAAGTCCTGCTGACCATCGAAGAAGGTTCGATCGGCGGCTTCGGCTCCTTCGTGCTGCAGGCGCTGGCCGAGAACGGCGCGCTCGACCGCGGCCTCAAGGTCCGCTCGATGGTGCTGCCCGACATCTTTATCGATCAGGATTCGCCAAACGCCATGTACGCCAAGGCCGGCCTCGACTCCAAAGGCATCGTCGCCAAGGCGTTTGAAGCGCTCGGCCAGAATATTCGCGGCGAGACGGTAAAGCTCGTCGGGTCGTAAGGTTGGCAAATGCCCCTTAGCCTCGTCATGCCCGGCCACCCGGGTCCGGCCTGTTGGCCGGCCCAAGTGCAGGCTTGTGCCGGGCATCCACGTCTTTAGGGCTCCGCAAATCCAAAGCGTGGATGGCCGGGCCTTCGCCGCGCCGAAGCGGCTACGGCCGCGCAGGCGGGACAAGCCCGGCCATGACGCGCAAAATGAAACGATGATCAAACAACGCGCCGATCGGTTGTTGGTCGCCCGCGGCTTGTTTGAAAGTCGCGCCCGCGCCCAGGCGGCGATTGCCGCAGGCATGGTCCGCGCCGACGGCGTGACGCTGCGGAAAGCCTCCGAAGGGATTTCCGCTGCGGCGGCTATCGAGGCTGCGCCCGAACATCCTTACGTATCGCGCGGCGGCATCAAGCTCGCCGCCGCCCTCGATCAATTTGGACTCGATTTGCAAGGCCGCATTTGCCTCGATGTCGGCGCCTCGACTGGCGGCTTCACCGAAGTCCTGCTGCAACGTGGCGCGCGGCGCGTCTATGCGGTCGATGTCGGCCGCGGGCAGCTGCATGCGCGGCTGCGCGGCAACGAAAAGATCGTCTCGATCGAGAACACCGACATTCGCACGCTCGATAGCGCGCAGCTTGCGGAGCGTCCGGATTTCGCCACCATCGACGTGAGCTTCATCTCGCTCAAGCTGGTGCTGCCGGCGGTTGAAAAGCTTCTCGCAGACCGTGCAACGCTGATCGCGCTGATCAAGCCGCAATTCGAGGCGGGTCGCGGCGCGGTGAAGAAGGGCATCGTGCGCGATACCGCAACGCACGCCGCGGTGTGCGCGGATATCGCCGCATTTCTCGCCGCGCGCGGCTGGCGCGTCGGCGACGTTCTCCCCTCGCCTGTTGCGGGCGGCGACGGCAATCGCGAGTTTCTCATCGAGGGCGAGCGTGGTTGAACGGCTCGTCATCGCCCGGCTCGGCCACCGCGGTGACGGCATCGCCGACGGCCCCGAAGGGCCCATCTACGTTCCCGGCACGTTGCCGGGCGAAACCGTCGAATCCGAAGCGTGGCCCGGCCATCCCGACCGACGCCAATTGTTGAACGTCGAGCACCCGAGCGCGGAGCGTGCCGCCCCGATCTGTCCGCATTTCGGCGTCTGCGGCGGGTGCGCACTGCAGCACTGGCAAAGTGCGCCGTACCGAGCGTGGAAACGCAGCCTCGTGGTCGATGCCCTTCGGCAAGCAGGCCTCGACGCGCCAGTCGGCGATCTCATCGACGCGCACGGCGAGGGCCGCCGCCGCGCAGTGTTTCACGCCCGCCGCGGCGCGCACGATGTTCTGGAAGTCGGATTCTCGGCGGCGCGCGCGCATCGCATCATTTCCATCGACCGTTGTCCGGTGCTGGCCAAAAGCCTCGACGGCGCGCTTACGGCCGCATGGGCCATCGCCGAGGCGCTCAACGTGACGGAGAAGCCGCTCGACATCGCGGTAACCGCGACCGACGCCGGCCTCGATATCGACGTGCGCGGCTCGGGGCCTCTCAAATCTTCATTGATGGCCGCGCTTACCCGCATCGCCGTGGCGCAGAATCTGGCGCGGCTCACCCGCCACAGCGAGCTTATCGCGCAACCTCGCACGCCGACCCTACGCATTGGCACCGCGACCGTGGCGCTGCCGCCCGCCGCGTTCCTGCAGGCAACGGCGGAGGGTGAAGCCACTCTCGCGCGACTGGTGCTTGCCGCCTGCGCCGATGCCAAATACGTCGCCGATCTGTTTTGCGGCGTCGGCCCTTTTGCGCTGCGGCTCGCCGCGAACGCCAGGGTGCTGGCCGCCGACGATGACGAAGCCGCCATCGCCGCGCTCAAACGCGCCGCGTCGACGGCCACGGGTTTGAAGCCGATCGAGACCACAACACGTGATCTATTCAAGGACCCGCTGGCCGCGGCGGAACTGAAAAAACTCGACGCCGTGGTGTTCGACCCGCCGCGCCAGGGTGCACAGGCACAGGCGCGCGCGCTGGCGGCGAGCCGCGTGCCACGCATCATCGCCCTCTCTTGCAACGCGGGAACATTCGCGCGCGACGCTGCCGAACTCGTTCGCGGTGGCTATCGCCTCGTCGAGGTCACGCCGGTCGATCAGTTCCGCTATTCGGAGCACATCGAGATCGTCGCGCGACTGGAGCGCCAACCCTCATGGCCGGGGCAAGCCCGGCCATGAGGGTTGTATCTTGCTGAAATGCAGCAGCTACGCCGCGGCGCGCACGCGTTCCGGAATCGCCAGTGCCGTGTTGGCGCTGTTGAGGAATTCGATGGTCATGAAAACCATCTCCTTGTCGCCGAGATTTTCCAGATCGTGCACCTTGTACTCGCCTCGCCCGTAAGTCTCGTGGCGGGTCTCGCCGGGCTTGTAGGTGAATTCGACCGTGGTGCCGTCCATCAGGTGCTGGCGGCCCTTGCCGCCCGATACCGAGGTCCAGAAATAGTCGAGCACGTGGCGGTGAAAGCCGATGCGCTCGCCGGGCGCCAGCCGAATGATCCAGACCCGCACGCGCTCATCCTCGGACAACAGCGTCGAACCGACGCAGCCGTTGTGGTTCTGCTCTTCGCGGTCGAATTCGGCGGCAATCGCGGGCGGCCACGACGATTTGTCGGCGCGGTCGGTGGATTTATCCAGCATCGTCAAAGCCATGGCGTACCTCCAAGGATTGCAGGCAGAATATAGAAAACCTCCGCGGTTTTTGAAATAGCTTACAGAAAACGGCTAAGCTGTTTGGCATGACCAACCTTTTTCCGCCCGTCCCCGCGAAAGCAGGAACCCAGTGGGACAAATCGAGCGAGCGGCCCCTGGATTCCCGCTTTCGCGGGAATGAGCGGAGTTAGCAATGGCCCGCCGCGCGCTGGTGATCGGCGGCTCGATGAGCGGGCTTCTGGCCGCCATCATGCTGCGGCGGCGCGGCTGGACCGTCGACGTATTTGAGCGCGTGGAGAGCGAACTCGACGGCCGCGGCGCAGGCATCGTGGCGCAGGCCGAGCTGATCGCACGGCTGGATGCGCTCGGGCTCGATACGCGCGATCTCGGCGTGCTGGCGCGAAGCCGAAAGCTCCTCGACATCGACGGCCGCACCGCGCTGACCGTCGAATGTCTCCAGGTGTTGACCGCCTGGGAGCGCGTTTACCGCGTCCTGCGCGATGCGTTTGCGCCCACGCATTATCATCGCGGCCGTGCGCTGCAGGCGCTTACGCAGAACGAAACGGGCGTCGTCGCGCAGTTTGCCGACGGCACGGCCGCCGAAGGCGACGTGCTGATCGGTGCCGACGGCCTGCGCTCAACGGTGCGCGGCCAATGCCTGCCCGACGCCGTCCCGCTCTATGCCGGCTATTGCGCGTGGCGCGCGCTGTTGCCCGAGAGCGCCATTCCGCCCGCGATTCATCGTGAGCTGTTCGAGTCGATGACGTTCTGCCTGCCGCCCGGCGAGCAATGCCTGTTCTATCCGGTAGCCGGGCCGAACAGCGATCTGCGCGCCGGATACCGCCGCTGCAACGTCGTCTGGTATCGGCCCGCGGACGAAGCGCGCGAGCTGCCGTGGCTTCTCACCGACGACAGTGGCGTCACGCACTCGATCTCGATTCCGCCGCCGCTCATCCGCCGCGAAGCGGTCGCCGCGATGCGCACGGCGGCCGAACGGCTGTTGCCGCCGCAGCTTCGCGCCATCGTTCGGCTGATCGACGAGCCGATCCTGCAGCCGATCTACGATCTGGCGAGCCCGCGGCTTGCCTTCGGCCGCGTCGCCATCGTCGGCGACGCCGCCTTCGTGGCGCGGCCCCACGTCGCCGCCGGCGTCTCCAAGGCGGCCGACGATGCCGCCGCGCTCGCGACCGCGCTCGACGGCGAGGACGTGGTAGCCGGTTTGCGTCGCTTCGAGGCTGAGCGCCTGCCCGAAGGCAACAGAATCATCGAGCGCGCCCGCCATCTCGGCGCCTATCTGCAGGCGACCCAGAGCGCCGAGGAGCGCACGCGCTCGGCGCGCCACTCGATCCCCGAAGCGGTGCTGGCTGAGACCGCTGTCCTGGATTTTCTGTATGCCTGAACTTCTGCACCCCGATCGCCGTCCAAAACTCTTCGGGCACAATTCCATCGCGATTTGACCATAGGCCGTCATCCGACCATGCCGGAAAGGACTCCCCTGCACCGCCGCCTGCGTACCGCAATCGTCATCGCGGCGGCGCTTGCCGTGCTGGGTGCCTTGCTCTTCCTGCCGCCGACCGCCAGCGCGATCGGCGCCCTGCTCGCGCATTCCGCGGATGGCGCGACGATCGCCGCGTATCCGCAATGGCTGCGACGGCAAACCGCTCGGCATCATCGCGGCTACGTCGAGTATGCGGATATACCATCCTGTCTCACGCAGGCTCTTATTTCCGTCGAGGACAAGCGCTTTCTGCTGCATGGCGGCGTCGACCCGCTGGCACTGGCACGGGCCCTGTTCGAGGACGCGCAGAATCCGCACATCGATCACGGCGGCAGCACGATCACGCTGCAACTCGCGCGGATGATCCTGCGGGTTCCGCGCCGCCAGCCTTCGGAGACCGCGGAAGTCGCGAGCCAGCTTCGGGTCGTGCGTGGCGGCCTCATCGTCGAGCACGATTTCAGCAAGCAGGAAATCCTGGAGCTGTATTTGAACGCTGTCTATCTCGGACGGCGGACCACCGGCGTAATGGGTGCCGCGGACGCCTATTTCCACACGCCGCTCCAGCGGCTCGACCAGGGTCAATGCATCTACATGGCCGGCCTGCCTAACGATCCCGCGCGCTTCGGCGCCGATCCATCCGGACCGCGCGCGATGGCCCGCTACCGGCATGTGATCGCGACCATGGAGCGCAATGGCTACCTGACCGAGAATCAAGCAATCGCGCTGGCTGACGACCCGTTGTTTCCGCGTCTCTCTGCGCGGTAAGTTTCGCACACGGCGCTTTCCGTCCTCCGGCCAATACAGCAGTGATGAGCAAAATCCGACGCGTACTGGTGGTCGGCGGTGGCGTGGGCGGGCTGACGGCGGCCACTGCGTTCGCGCAGCGCGGCGTCGAAGTTTTGCTGATCGAGCGGCGGCCGGCCTTCGACGTGCCGGGCGTCGGTCTCGGCCAGCCGGCCAATGCGCTGCACATCTACGACGCGCTCGGCGTTCTGCCGCAAATCCTGGCCAGCGGCTTCGCCTACGACCGGATGTGGATCTTCGATCCCAGCCGGGAGCCGATCGTCGAACACAAATTTCTGATGGGCGACGTCAGAGTACCAGCGGTGTGTGCGCTGTCGCGGCTGCGGCTGCACGAGATTCTGCTGACAGCGGCGCTGCGCGCCAAGGTCGCGGTGCGCACCGGCGTGACGGTGAGCCAAATCGATGACGGCGGCAGCGGCGCATCCGTGAAATTCTCCGATGGCCAGACCGAAACGTTCGATCTGGTCGCCGGCTTCGACGGCATCCGCTCGGCGACGCGCGCGTATTTGTTTGGCAGCGCGTTCGCGCCGCGGCCATCCGGCTATGGCGGCTGGCGCGTGCAGGTGCCCCGGCGCGAAGACGTGCGCGGCATGGAATTTTTGCAGGGTATCGGCAGCAAGACAGGCGCCATGCCGCTCGCCGACAACCTGATGTACGTGTTTCACATCCGCGCGGAAGCCCCAGACGCGGTCTTTCCGCGCGAAGACTATGCCGATCTGTTCCGGCGGCGGCTTTCCGGCTACGGCAGCTACGTCGCCGAGGTCGCGGCTGCGCTCAACGAAAAGTCCGACATCGTCTATAGCCCGATCGAGCCGCTGCTGGTGCCGTGGCCGTGGTTTCGGGGCAGGGTCGTGCTCGGCGGCGACGCCGCGCATACCTTTCCGCCGCATCTCACCCAAGGCGCCGCCATGGCGGCGGAGGACGGCTACGTGCTGGCGCGTGAAATGCTGGCCGACGACGCGCCGCTCGAAACGCGGCTCATGCGCTATTCGCAAATGCGCTACGCGCGCTGCGCCTTCGTGTACGCGTTCTCCTATCAATGGATGCTCGACGAGCAATCGGTGCGCACGGCCGCCGACCTCGCAGCGGCGCGCGTCGAGCTCGCGACCAACGCCTCAACGCGCATCGCCGCCAGCGACCGCATTCTCGATAGCCAGGTTGTTTGATTCCTCATCCTGAGGGTGGCCGCGCGACGCGCGGCCCTCGAAGGACGCAGTCCGGGACGCCGGGGCTTCGCCCTTCGAGGCTCCCTCCGCTCGCGCCTCAGGGTGAGGTGAACGAAGTAAGCCGCGCCGATTTACTCACGCCGCGATCAGCTCCTTGATCCGCGGCCAGTGTTTGAACCCGTCGCGGCCGGTGTCGTCGTAATCGGTCGGCGGGTAATCCGAAATTGCCCTAAAACTCGGGCGCGCCTTGATGCGGGCGAACCAGTCGGCGAGACGCGGCCGCGACTCCCACAGCCCGGCAAGCCCCAACCGGTCGGCGCGCTCGATGTAGGGCGTGATTTCGGCATCGGCCAAGCTGTAGGCGTCGGATGCAAGCCATCGGGTTTTGGCGAGTTGAGCCTCCATCTCGGCCGCGGTCTTCTCGAACACCTTGATGTGGTCGCGGAAGAACGGCGTCTCGATGCCTTTTTCGATCAGCGCGCGCTGGCGTTCGCGGCGCGCCGGGTCCGGCATTTTCATCAACCGTTCCTCAAGTCCCGCGCCGGCCTGCTTTTTGAGTTGCTGGCCGAACGAGATGGCGAAGCTGATGGTGGCACACGCGGTGTGCAGGATATCGTCCGGCAGCTTGCACCACAGCCGCATGGTGGCGCGCTGCACCGGATCCTTCGGCGTCAGCGGCGGAGCGGGAAACACGTCGTCGAGATAGGCGCAGATCACACACGACTCGATGATGGCTGCCCCATCATGCACCAGCACCGGCACCACGCCGCGCGGATTGAGAGCCTTGAATTCCGGCGTGAGCTGCTCACCCTTTGCCAAGCTTAGATGGTGGTTGGTCCACGGCACATTCTTTTCCGCAAGCACGATGCGGACCTTCTGCGCGCAGACCGAAATATTGTTGTGATAAAGCTCCACCATGGGCACCCCAGATCGCGATGAGACGAGATTAGTGTTTACCGGATGCTCCGCATCGCGGGGCATGGCACGGCGCGGTCCTACACGTGCTGACCGCCGTTGATGTGGATCTCGGCGCCGTTCACGTAGGATGAGGTGTCGGTGCAGAGCACGTAAATGATCTTCGCCACCTCGTCGGGCGTGCCGAGACGGTGCATCGGAATGTTCTCGACGATCTTTTCCGTGCCGGGCGACAGCATCGCGGTGTCGATTTCGCCCGGTGCAATGGCATTGACGCGGACGCCGCGCGCGCCGAAGTCGGACGCCATCTCGCGGGTGAGGGCCGCGAGCGCCGCTTTCGAAGTGGCATAGGCCGCGCCGGCGAACGGATGCACGCGCGAACCGGCGATCGACGTGACGTTGACCACGGACCCCTTGGCAGCCTGCAGTTCGTCAAGCAGCCCGCGCGCCAGCATGATCGGGGCAAAAAAGTTCACTTGAAAAATATGGTGCCAATCGTCGCGCGATGTCTCGATCGAACCGAGCCGCTTGCCGGCGGGCGCCTTGGGCGAGATCGCCGCGTTATTGACTAGCGCGTGCAGTTCGCCGTGCAGTCGGCTTTTGGTCTCGGCGATCGCCTGCTCGGTGTTATCGGGGTCGGACAGATCGACCTGGATGTGGTCCTCCGGTCCGGCCTCCCACGGACAGTTCTCCGGGAACGGATGGCGTGAACAGGTGATGACTCGCCAGCCGGCGGCGGAAAATCGCTTTACCGTGGCGTGGCCGATGCCGCGGCTCGCTCCGGTGAGCAAGAGCGTACGGCGCGGCTGGTTGGACGTAGGCATATTCCCATACTACCCGTCATTGCGAGCGAAGCGAAGCAATCCAGGGCGGCGTGCGAAAGCTGCGAGGCTGCCCTGGATTGCTCCGTCGCTGTCGCTCCTCGCAATGACGGCTTTCACGGATAAAGCCGCGTCTTGGTCCACGGCGCCGCCAGACCCGCGCGCCGGAACGCGATCCGGTCGTGCAGGCGGTAGAGCCGCTCCTGCCAGAACTCGATCTCGACCGGCGCCACGCGGTAACCCGACCAGAAGTCCGGCCGCGGCACCGTGCCGATGCCGAATTTCGCTGTATAGCGGGCGATCGCCTTCTCGAAGGCCATGCGGCTTTCGAGCGCTGTCGACTGTTTCGACGCCCAGGCGCCGATCTGCGCCATGCGCGAGCGGGTGACGAAATAGGCGTCGGCCTCTTCGGCTGTTACGGGTTCCACCGTGCCGCGCGCCCGCACCTGACGCTGCAGAGTCTTCCAATAAAACGTCAGCGCCGCCTTCGGCGAGCCGTCAACCTCGTGCGCCTTCACGCTGCCGAGGTTGGTGTAGAACACGAAACCGCGTTCATCGAAGCCCTTGAGCAGCACCATGCGCACATTGGGCAGGCCATCGGCATCGACGGTCGCGAGCGCCATGGCGTCCGGGTTTACCGGCTCGGCGCGCTTGCCCTCGGCGAACCATTCCGCGAACAGCCGGAACGGCTCAGCGGCCTCGGTAAAGTCACCACCCGTTAACCGGCTCTGGTGCTCAATGGGGGCCGCGTCAGTCATTGGCCTTGGGGTCTCGCGTTGGGTGTGTGGGCCGACCGGCGGGAGGGCCGCTGGTCTTCATATAGTGGAAGCGCAGTGCGCCGCCTATGCGGACGGCCGTGCCATCTGGCGACGGCGGCCGCGCTTGCTGCCGCGCTCGCGTCGGCCGGCTGCTCCTATCAGCTCGAATCAGCGTTCTCCAAACCGGAGGCGGAACTGACCGGCTCGACCGCGGCCCCGAAGTCCGGCCGGACAACCGCCAAGGTTTCCGAATCCGATCTCGCCTATGCAAGGGCCGCCGCGGCGGACGCCCTAGGGCGGGATGGCAAGAACAACAGCGTGCCGTGGCGCAATCCCCAGACCGGCGTCGGCGGCAACATCACCCCCCTCGCCACCGCCTACAGCGAAGGCGGCCTGTCCTGCCGCAATTTCCTTGCGAGCTACGTTAACGGCGGCGCGCAGGCTTGGCTGCAGGGTTCGGCCTGCCGCGGCGCCCGCGGCGAGTGGCAGGTCAAGAACCTCAGGCCGATCAGCTCGGGCTGAGCGCCCGCACGCACCCCAGCACATTGCGACTCAGCCGCCGTGCGCCCACATATAATCGCTTGACGTGGGTTGAGTGGGCGGCGGGGCTGGCCCAGACATGAATTTGGAGACCGCGGGGATGCGCGATCCCTATGACGTTTTGGGCGTCGATCGCAAAGCGAGTGCAGCCGAGATCAAGAGCGCCTACCGGCGGCTCGCCAAGAAGCTGCATCCCGACGCCAACAAGAACGATCCCAAGGCGGCGTCGCGCTTTTCCGAGCTCAACGCCGCGCACGAGATCGTCGGCGACGCGGAAAAGCGCAAGGCCTTCGACCGCGGCGAGATCGACGCCGAGGGCAAGCCGAAGTTTCAGGGCTTTGAAGGATTCGGCGCCGGCGCCCAGCCGGGCGCCGGTTTCGGCGGCGGCGGTGGCGACGCGAATTTCGAGAGCTTCAATTTCGGCCCCGAGGGCTTCACCCGCACGCGGCGCGGAAGGGGTGCGGGCGCAGGCGGCGCAGCGGGCGCCGGGGCGGGCGGCTTCGAGGACATTTTGCGCCAGGCGTTCGGCGGCGCCGCCGGCATGGGTGGCGGAGGCGGACGCACGGCACATTTCGAGGCCGAGGATTTCGGCACCGGCGCCGATGTGCACGCCGAAGCAACGATTACGCTGCCGGAAGCCGCCAAGGGCGTGACGCGACGGCTGCGGCTGCCGAGCGGCAAGGACATCGACGTGAAAATCCCCGCCGGCATCACCACCGGTCAGCAGGTGCGCGTGCGCGGCCAGGGCATGCCCGGCCAAGCCGGCGCGGGCGACGTGATGATCACGGTCACGGTTGCGCCGCATCATCTGTTTGCGCTCGACGGCACCGACCTGAAACTCGATCTGCCGATCACGCTCTATGAGGCTGCGCTAGGCGGCAAGGTCCGCGTGCCGACGCTCGACGGCCATGTCGAGCTGACGATTCCGGCATGGACCGACAGCGGCCGTACCTTCCGGCTGCGCGGCAAGGGCTTTCCGGCCAAGTCGGGCAAGGGCGACCTTCTTGCCACCGTGCGGATTGCGCTGCCCGAAAAGAGCGACGCCGACCTCGACACGCTGATGAAGACGTGGAAGGCCGACAAGTCCTACGATCCGCGCAAGGATATGTGAGTTTGATCAGCCTGCCGGCTTGAGTTCTTCGGCGGTGCGCTCCAGATCGTCCTCAATCTGTTTGATCCAGGCAGCATCCTCGTGCCGCGTCTCTCTCGCGGCCCGGATCAGGCCGAGATTGCGCTTGGTCGACTGCACCTCCCAGGCGTGGCGCGCGTGCGAAGCCACTTCCGCCAGGTTTTCGTCGGCGGCGTCGCGATCGTCACCGAGCACGGCAAGCTCGAGCAATGTCGCGTAATCCCAATAATCGGCGTTCTTCGCCGCCTTGCGGCTCACCGAATACGTCACGACCGGAAGGATGCGCGCCTTGCGGGCGTCGGGCTTGTCCTGCTGCTCCATCAAGGTCAGCGCGTTGACGCCCGGGTAAGCGTCACGCCAGTCGGCTTCAAAACCCTCCAGGTATGTATCGATGGCTCGCCGCAGGAGGCTGCGCGCCTCGGGACGACCGGCTTCCTTCGCTTTGCTCCAGCGGTCCTTATAGATGCGGCCGAGCAGCCCGTTGGTCTCGCTCGACGCACCGAACTCGGCGATGACCTCCTTGAGCACCGTCTCGGCATCGTCGAAACGCTCGACGCGATTGAGAGCGAAGCCGAGCTGCTCGCGGATCATCTTCGCGCGCTGCAGCGGCGTCGGCATGCGCTCATACAGATCGATCATCGTCCCGTGGGATTCGACGTCGCGCAGCGAGAGATAAAGGTCGACGATGATGCCGGTTTCGATGTCGTTGAGGTTTTTCAGCGCCGCCTCGGCGGCGATCTCCTTGACCGCCTCGGCGCCCACGCGCACCGCGTCGGCAAGCCGCTTCTTGTAGCGTTTCGAATAATCGATCTGCTCGCGAAACACGTCGGTCTTGGAATGATCGATCTGCCAATGCGGCAACACATCGACCAGTTGAAAGATCGGACTGTCGTCATGCGGCTCATGCCGCGACGCCGTCAGATGTGACGCGATCGCTGCGATCGGACCTTCGGTATCGACCGGCTCGCCGGCGGCGTCGGTTTTGTACGAAATGCCGCGAACCAGAGCGATGTCGAACGGGATGACGGTGCCTTCCCGGAACACGATCGCGGTGCTCGACGGCCGCAACGCGTGGCGGATGCCGAGTTCGTAAAATACGTTGGGATTGGCGCCGGTGATATCGGCGACCGCGTAGTGACAGAGCATCAGCCGTTCGAACATCGGCTTATGGATGGTGCCACCGATCTTTTCCTCATCGGCGCGGATCGGCTCAAGACCTGCCTGCTCAACAGCGGGAGCGATGATCTTTTTGAACACAGAATCGAAATTGGTCACACGCCCGGCGGCGTCGGTCTTGCGGCCGAACGGCATGAGCACGAAGCACAGAGGAGGCGGTAATTCCGATGGTTCCACGGACGGCCTGTGCTAACGGGGTATTGCCGTTTTCGGCGCTCCCAGCATGCAGTTCAGCGCGCACACGCGTCAAGCTTACTTGCCATTCAGCCCACGTCGGCACATTGCCCAGCTCCGCAAGTGTAGAAATCCTCTGCATAGCGTTCAGTTACTCGGTAACCGGCGCGCGCGGCGAGATCGGATAAAATCCGTCGAAGATCGCGCTTGGCTAAGTCGGTGACGACGACTCGCGCCATCCCCGTCTGAGCGTCGCAAGATGCGCGTCGATATCGGCCAGCGCATCTTCGAGCGATACGACTTCGCCGCGTGCAGCGGCTGCCCGGGCCTCGTCGACGAAAGGTTTCGCCCAAGCAAGATCGCCGTCTGCCGTCTCCATCAGCTCGGCGACCGCGATCGCTACAGCGTCATCGACCGAGGGAAATTTCCCGGCCGCAACCTGCTCTTCAAGCCACTTCTGCTGGGCGGGACCAAGCGTGATCGTCATATCAAGACTATACGCGATCCGTATCTTGATCTCAACATGCGGTTGCGCGTCTCGTCGCTCATCACGCCGCGGCGTGCGCCCTCGCCTGCACGTCGATGTTGACCAGATCGAGCGGAGTTTGCGCCGTTTCCAGCATGCCCCAGCTCTTCACCCAGTCGTAGGTGCGCTGCATTTCGTTGAGCGGGATCGGCACCGGCTCGCAGACGACGAGGCGGCCTTCGCGCAAATCGTCGGGGGCAAGCGTGCCGATCTCCGGATCACGTGCCTTGTGATAGTCGATGAAATAGTGGAGATAGCCGCGTTTGTTGGCGTTGATGCGCCGCACCGCTTCGCCGACGGCGCGGTTATAGGCACCCATCGTCTCGGCATCGATCTTGTCGGTGCCGACCTGGGTGCCGTGATAGAACGCCGAGCAGATAAGCCGACAGCCCTTTTTCTCCGCCAGCGTTACGTACGGTTCGGTCAGCGTGGTGGCTTCGATCTCGCCGCTCATCAGCAAATCGAAGCGAAAGCGCGAGCCGTGCGGCACGCTGCACACCATAATGTCCTCGCGCGGCAGGAAACCTTCCAGCATGTGCAGCGCAAGATAATGCGTGCCGAAATAAAACGGCACGCCGACCTTGCGGCGCGCCAGTTGCTGCGCCGTGTAGACCGGCGATTCCGGCCGCACCGCGATGGCGGCGTAGGTGACGATGGCGCGGCGGCCGAGCTGGCGGCTTTTCACGCCGGTCGACTGCACGCGGCAGTAATTGCCCCATTCGCAGGCGTTGTACATGTCGGCCTTGCCCTGTTCGAGCAGGCGACCGTGGCTGCGGAACGGGTCGAGGCCTTTCGGATCGAAGACGTCGGTGCGCGCGTCGCGGTCGACGCCGACATTGGTGTTGGCCCATTCGATCGCAAGCCCCTCGCGGGCAAACAGGCCTTCGGCGTCGGCCACCAGTTCCGGCAGCCCCTGGAACGGCGCGGTGTGTTCGATCACCAATGTCTTCATTGTTTGCTCCCAAACCTCGGCGGCCCGGCATGGAGGCGCGGAAACGCCCGCGAGCGACGATCCTGATGCGGTCGGCAATCCTAATAGGGCCGGCAATTGCCCTTCACGGTGGTGCGCAGCAACAGGCGGCGCTGGTCGGCGGGAAAATCGGTGCGCGCGTGACTCGAATTGCGATTATCCCAGACGATCAGGTCGCCCTTGCGCCAGACATGGGTGTAGACGAATTCCGGCTTTTCCGAATGATCGAACAGCGTGTTGAGAAGCGCATCGCTCTCGGCCTCGTCCATGCCCTCGATGCGCACCGACATCAGGCGATTGACGTAGAGCGCCTTGCGGCCGGTCTCGTCATGGGTGCGCACCACCGGATGCACCGCCTGACTCGACGCATCGACAGCCTGCTTGTCGTTGCGCTTGACCGAATTGTAGACGTAATAGTTCACGGCCTTGAGACCATCGAGCCGCTTTTTCATCGCCGCATCGAGCGTGTCGTAGGCGGCGGTGCCGCTGGCGAACAGCGTGTCGCCGCCGTGAGTCGGAATCTCCACCGAATAGAGCAGCGTCGCCTTGTGCGGATCGTCGCGGTGAATGGTGTCGTGATGAAACATCATCTCGCCGTCGGGCAGCGCGCCGATGGTCTCGCCATTCTCGCGGATGTTCGAGATCAGCATGATATTGGGCAGGATCTTGGAGAAACCGCTCGGCAGCGTATGCTTTGGCCGGCCGAGCGGCGCGAAATCGCCGAAAATGCCGGTGACACGGATCAGGTCCTCCTGAGACAGGTCCTGATTGCGGAACAACAAGACCGCACTGTCGAGCCAGGCGCGGTAGATCGCCGACGCATCGGCCGACGACAACGGCTGGCGCAAGTCGATGCCCGAAACTTCGCAGCCGATGTGTTTGGTCAGAGGTTTGAACTGCGGCGCTGTTCGCGCGCCGCGCCCAGCGGTAGCATCGATCGTCGACATCAGGCTCATCGTGCGCCTCGCTTTCGGTCAGGGATCGTTGTCGACCATCCTAGCCGAAACCGGACGCCGATTCATCCGCCCTGAGGCGGAGTCCGCACGTCGACCTGGTCATAGGCGGCCTGCGCGATCGCATGGAGATTATTCTGTTCGGCCGGCCCGGTGAGCACGTAGAACAGATCGCCGTCGACCCAGTAATACGCGGAGTTGCGTTTGCCGGCGATGTAGCGCAATGCGGTCGCCTGATCCTTGGTCTGACCGCAATAGAGCGTGAACCGCTCGCCCGAGGCGGTCTCGTACATGAAGAACGCCGTAGGGCCGGTCGGGCCCGGCAGAAGCCTGCCGCCGACGAGTTTCAAGCCCATCTTCTCCAGTTCGGGAATTCGCACCGGCGAGCCGACGCGCTTGGACAGCCACTGGGTCAGATGCGGCCGCTCGTAGCCCGGCACCTCGACCGGATGGCGGACCTCGACGACATAGAGCCGGTAGGCATCGAGCGCCTCGGCCGTATAGCGCTTCAAGTCCGACGGAGCGGCGGCCGTCGTGCTGGCGCTGGC
>Ga0208849_1000409_pt1 | contig 40765 bp, 40 predicted proteins | sample NGESurdeep072012_10_FD_184470 | JGI IMG/M metagenome (GOLD analysis project Ga0208849, IMG submission 184470) | Arctic peat soil microbial communities from Barrow, Alaska - NGEE Surface sample 53-3 deep-072012 (SPAdes) | ecosystem: Environmental > Terrestrial > Soil > Wetlands > Peat ... | reverse complement strand
CCCGCCATGACCAGGACTTCCTTGGTGGCGGTCGCGATCGTGGCGCCCGCGTCGATCGCCGCGAGGGTCGGGCGGATCGCCGCAGCTCCGGTGATCGCCACGCAGACCACGTCAGCCTCCATCGCGGCGATCTCGCAGGCTGCTTCCATACCGGCGGCGCAGCCCGCGGGGAGCGCCGCACCCGGCTCCGCGTGGACGAGGGCCGTGCGCGCGACGCCGAATCGGGCCGCGATCGCCGCAAGCGCTGCACCGTCGCTCCCCGCCACCGCGCCGACCAGCTCGAATCGGTTGGGAAACCGGGCGATGACGTCACATGCCTGGCTGCCGATCGAACCGGTCGCGCCCAGAAGGACGACGCGTCGGCGGGACGTGGGGAATGTCACTTGTGCGCAGATGCCTCGGTTCGCAGTACAGCAGAGCACACCACCGCTTTCACCGGGGTTACGGGAATGCGATCAGCTTCAAGTAGCAATATACGACCGGCGCAAGCAGGACAAGGCTGTCGGCCCTGTCGAGGAGGCCCCCGTGACCGGGGATGAGCGTTCCCGAGTCCTTGACGCCCGCCTCGCGCTTCATCGCTGACTCGACCAGGTCGCCACCCTGCGCCGCCACCGCCATGAGTGCGCCCAGACCGGCGCCGGCTGGCACGCTGATGCCGATCAGCCAGGGCCCTGCGAGCGCGCCGACCAGCAGCGAGGCCACCGCGCCGGCGATCGCCCCCTCCAGCGACTTGCGCGGCGAGATCGAGTGGAAGAACGGATGGCGGCCGATCGTGGAGCCGACGAAGTACGCGGCGCTGTCCCCGATCACCGCCCCGGCGAGGGCGAGCACCACGAGCCGGAACCCGAGGTGGTTGGCATCCTGGATGTGCCAGCGATAGATCGCCACCCAGAAGCCGAGGCAGAGCCCGACGTACGTGGCGCCGCCGACCGCCAGTGCCCAGCCGGCGAAGCTCTGATGGAGTCCCAGACCGGCCAGCAGACCGACCACGACCGCGGCGGCGAACGCCCAGTCCGCCGCCATGTCCGATGCGGGCAGAACGAACCTGATGCTGAGGAAGACGCTGAGCGGCAGGATCAACCAGACCGGTGGCGTGGGTCCCATCCGCCCCAGCAGCCCGCGCAGCTCCCAGGCCCCGATCAGCGCCCCCAGCCCGACCACGACGGCGACCGCCGCAGTGCCGATCCACAGGGCGGCGGCGATGACTGCCACCAGCACCACCCCCGACACCACCCTGAGGGCGAGGTTCATTCCGCCCGGTCGGCGTGCTGCACGTTGCCCGCGTGGGCGGGAACGCGCTCGATCGGCGCCGGGATGGCACCGAACTTCCGCTCGCGGCTGGAGAAGTCGGCGAGCGCGTCGTGGATCGCCGTCTCGCCGAAGTCCGGCCACAGGGTGTCAGTGACGTACAGCTCGGCGTACGCTGCCTGCCAGAGCAGGAAGTTGCTGATCCGGAGCTCTCCCGCGGTGCGGACGATCAGGTCCGGGTCCGGAAGGCCGCGCGTGTAGAGCGCGTCACTGATGGTCGGCTCGTCCAGGGCCGTCAAATCCTCGCCGGATCCGGCCAGCTCCCGGATCGCATCGACGATCTCACGTCTGCCTCCGTAGTTGATGGCGACGTTGAGGATTGCCGAGGTGTCGCCCGCAGTGAGGGCTTCGGCCTGGGCCACCTTCTCCTGCAGCGACTCGCTGAGCCGGGCTCGGTCGCCGAGCACGCGAATCTGCACGCCGTTCTCGTGCAACTCGCCAACCTCGCGGTCGATGGTCTCGCCGAAGAGCCGCATGAGCGCCATCACCTCGCCTCGAGGGCGCTGCCAGTTCTCCGTGCTGAACGCATAGAGCGTGAGGATGTGGACGTCTGCCTGGTGGCACGCCTCCATGACGGGACGGATCGCGCGGACGCCGGCGCGATGGCCGGCCACCCGTGGGAGGTGACGCTGTCTGGCCCAGCGCCCATTGCCATCCATGATGATGCCGACGTGCCGCGGAAGATCTGCCCTTGCGGGGAGCGGGATCGCGGCGGGATCGGGTGGGCGCTGCATTGTGGTGTCGAGGTCAGAACGCCCTGAAGGCATCGGCCGTTTCGGCGCGGGTCTCCGTCAGACCTCGAGGATCTCAGCCTCCTTCCTTTGGATGGCGTCGTCGATCCTGGCGATGAACTGGTCGGTGATCTTCTGGACGTCGATGAGCTTGGACGCGACCTCGTCCTTGCTCACGTGGCCATCCTTCTCGACGCGGCGGAGATGCTCGACCTCGTCGCGGCGGATGTTGCGCACGGCGACGCGCGCCTCCTCGGCTTTGCGGTGGATCACCTTGACGAGGTCCTTGCGGCGCTCCTCGGTGAGCTGCGGGATCGCGACGCGGATCACCTGGCCGTCATTGCTCGGGTTGAGCCCGAGGTCGCTTTTCTGAATCGCCTTCTCGATGGCGCCGAGCGAGGTCCGGTCGTACGGTTGGATGACCAGCATGCTGGCCTCCGGGACGCTGATCCCGGCGATGCTCTGGAGCGGCGTCGGGGCGCCGTAGTAATCGACGTGCAACCGTTCCAGCAGCGCCGGCGAGGCACGCCCGGTGCGCACCGTCATCAGCTCCCGATGCAGGGCCTCGACGCTCTTCTCCATGCGCTGGTGCGCGTCAGCGAGGCGCAGCGCAATCTGTTGTTCGGGATCGTCCGGCTGGTCGCGGTCGCTCACTCGGCGTCGCCTTCCGCATCGACACGGGTGCCGATCTGCTCACCGAGAATCACGCGCTCGATGTTTCCCTGGGTGAAGAGGTCGAATACGATGATCGGCATGCGGTTGTCCATGCAGAGCGTCACCGCGGTGCTGTCCATGATGGCGAGCCCGCGGTTGAGCACATCCAGGTATGTGAGGTTCGCCAGCCGCGTCGCGTCACTCACCTTGTTGGGGTCCGCGCTGTAGATGCCGTCGACCTTGGTCGCTTTCAGGAGTACATCGGCGCCGATCTCGACGGCGCGCAGCGCGGCGGTCGTGTCGGTGGTGAAGAACGGGTTCCCGGTCCCGGCGGCGAGAATCACGAGCCGGCCCTTTTCGAGGTGACGGATCGCCCGTCGCGGGATGAACGGCTCGGCAACCTGTGACATTGCGATCGCGCTCTGCAGCCGGCAGTCGATTCCGAACTGCTCAATGGCGTCGCGGAGCGCGAGTGCGTTGATAACTGTGGCGAGCATGCCCATGTAGTCGGCCGTGACCCGGTCGATGCCGTGCTGCGCCGCCTCGGTGCCGCGCACGATGTTGCCGCCGCCGACGACGATTGCCACCTGCACGCCGCGCTCGACGATGTGGGTCAGTTGCTCCGCGATGTGGCGGACCGCGCCGTATTCGATGCCGTATCCGGCCTCGCCGAGCAGCGCCTCGCCGCCGAGCTTGAGGATGACGCGGCCAAACACCGGCCTGCGGCCGTCGTCTGCGCGTCCCGTCACCGCGGCAAGTTCCACGTTTGAGGCTCCGAGGCTCACTCGGCTGCCGGCGCAGCCGCGCCGTTACTCTCGCTGCTCTCACCGCCCACGGAGAAGCGGGCGAAGCGGGCCACGGAGATGTTCTCGCCGAGCTTGGCGATCGCCTCGGTCACAAGGTCGCCGACCTTCTTCTTGTCGTCCTTGATCCACGGCTGCTCGAGCAGGCAGATCTGCGCGAAGAAGGCATCGAGCTTGCCGGTGAGGATCTTCTCGACGATGTTCTCCGGCTTGCCCTGCACCTGCTCGCGGTAGACGGCGCGTTCGCGCTCGACGATGTCGGCGGGCACGTCCTCGCGGCGCACGTACTGCGGGGCCATGCCGACGACCTGGAGTGCGAGCGTGTGTGCGAGATGCTTGAAGTCATCGGTCTTGGCGACGAAATCGGACTCGCAGTTGAGCTCGATGAGCGCTCCTTGCTTGGCGATGCCGCCGGCGTGGTGGATGTACGCCTCGACCAGGCCCTCATTCGTGCTGCGCCCTGCTTTCGCTGCTGCGCGGGAGAATCCCTTGGCCCGCAACCAATCCTCCGCCTTGTCCATATCGCCATCGCACTCGACCAGGGCGCGCTTGCAGTCCATCATCCCCGCGCCGGTCCGCTCTCGCAAGGCTTTGACCATTGCCGCCGTGACCTCGGCCATCAGCTCGCGGCCTCAGTATCGGACGCGCCCGCGCCGGCCACTGCGGGCTCGGGCGCTGCTGCTGCCGCTGCAGCCTGCTCCGCGGCAATCGCATCCGCGTGCGCAGCTGCTGCCGCTGCCTGTTCTGCGGCGACGATCGCCGCCGCCTCGGCGGCCACGGCCGCCTCGTGCTCGCGCTTCTCGGCTTCCTGACGCTCCTGCAACTCGCGCTCGCTGAACTGCTGCAGCCCCTCGGCGATCGCCTTGCCGATCTCGGTCACGATCAGGCGGCAGCTGCGCATGGCGTCGTCGTTGCCGGGGATCACGACCTGAATGTCGTCAGGGTCGCAGTTGGTGTCGACGATCGCCACGATCGGGATGTTCAGCTTGTTGGCCTCGGTGACCGCGATGCGCTCCTTCTTGCAGTCGATGACGAACACCGCTCCCGGGAGCCGCTTCATATCGGCCATGCCGGCGAAGTTGTTCTCCAGGCGCTCGAGGTCGTCCTTCGCGTCGTTGGCCTCCTTGCCGCTCATCCGCTCGAAGTCGCCCTTCGACTGCATCACGCGCAGTTCCGCGAGGCGGCGCAGGCGCCGCTGGATGACGGTGAAGTTGGTGAGCATCCCACCCATCCAGCGATGGGTGACATAGGCCTGGCCGGTGTTCCGGCAGACCTCCTCGATGACGTCCTGCGCCTGCTTCTTGGTGCCGACGAAGAGGACCTTCTGGCCGCTCCCGACGATGTCCCGCAGATACTCGCAGGCGACGTCGAGCTGCTTCTGGGTCTGCTCGAGGTCGATGATGTGGATGCCGTTGCGCGCCGTGAAGATGTACGGACGCATCCGGGGATTCCACCGGCTTGTCTGGTGGCCGAAGTGAACTCCGGCCTCCAGCAGCTGGCGCAGTGTTACTGCCGGCATGGGCGGTCGCTCCTGTTGGGGTGGTGTGGTGCCTCCGTCCGGGGTGAACCGCGGCGGCGACCCGGGGGCACCGGGCACCCGCCGGCCGCGTGAAACCGGACGTGTGAGATGACCGGAGTGTACCAGCCCCGCCCGACTCCTACACCGGTGCCCGCGGCGTCAGAGCACGTAGCGGCGGAGGTCCTGGTTGCGCACCAGGTCGCCGAGCCGGTCGCCCACGTAGGCGGCATCGATGACCACTGTCATACCGGCGAGCTCCTCGGCGCCGAACGAGACGTCCTCGAGCACCTTCTCCATGATGGTGAAGAGGCGGCGAGCGCCGAGGTTCTCGTCCTCCTCGTTGACGCGGTACGCCTGAGCGGCGAGCTCGCGAATCCCGTCATCGGTGAAGTCGAGCGTCACGTGCTCGGTGCCGAGCAGCGCCGCGTACTGCCGGGTCAAGGCGTTGCCCGGCTCGGTGAGGATGCGGACGAGGTCGTCCTCGCTGAGCGGCTTCAGCTCGACGCGGATCGGGAAGCGGCCCTGGAACTCCGGGATCAGATCGCTGGGCCGGGCCGCGGTGAAGGCGCCTGCGGCGATGAAGAGGACGTGGTCGGTGCGCACCGGTCCGTAGCGGGTGTGCACCGTCGAGCCCTCGAGGATCGGCAGCAGGTCGCGCTGCACCCCCTCGCCGCTGACATCCGGACCGCGGTCCGAAGCCGGGCCACAGATCTTGTCGACCTCATCGATGAACACGACACCCGTGTCCTCGACCAGGTGGATCGCATCGTCATAGACGCGGTCCATGTCGATGAGCCGGTCGGTCTCCTCGTCGATGAGCACGTCGCGAGCTTCGGCAACGGTCATCAGCTTCTTTCGCTTGCGCGGCGGGGCAAGCTGGGAGAAGAAGTCGGACAGCGAGACGCCGACCTCCTCGAGGCCGGTCCCTGTGAATCCCTCGAACGCGGGCTGGAAAGGCTCCTCGACCTCGATGTCGACGGTCGCGTCCTCCAGGGACCCGGCGGCGAGGCGGCTTGCCAGGCGGCGGCGCCGGGCACGCGCGCGTCGGGCCTCAGCAACCCCCTGCCCGGGGCTGGGTGCGGCCTCCTCCGGGCGCTGCCGCGCCGCACGCTGCCGCTCGTCGGCTTCATGGAGTGTCTCGACGAGGCGCGCGTCGGCGAGGACGCGGGCACGCGGCTCCGCCTCCTCGACGCGGTCCTCGTGCAGCTCGGTGATGGTCTGCTCGAGCAGATCGCGAAGGATCGACTCGACGTCGCGGCCGACGTACCCGACCTCGGTGAACTTGGTCGCCTCGACCTTGATGAAGGGCGACTCCGTCAGGCGGGCGACGCGCCTCGCGATCTCCGTCTTGCCGACCCCGGTCGGGCCGATCATCAGGATGTTCTTGGGCAGCACCTCGTTGCGCATGTCCTCGGGGAGCATCCGCCGCCGCACCCGATTGCGCAGCGCGATGGCGACCGATCGCTTCGCCTCGTGCTGGCCGATGATGTATTCGTCGAGCCGGCGCACCACCTCGGCGGGCCGCAGCGTCTCGATTGCGACCGCCTCGATCAGGTCGTGCGGCGTCTGGTCCGGTGGGGTTGGGTCGTGGGGCGTTAGGTCGGAAGGGATTCGGTCGGCGGGCTTGGAGTCGGCGGGCGTTGGGTCGGCGGGCGTTGGGTCGGCGGGCGTCGCTGGGTCGGCGGGCGTTGGGTCGGACGCCTCGGGGTCGGGCTCGACGGCTGCGGCGCTGGTCACGCGGGAACGGGCGCCGCGGGCTCCGGCGTGGCGAGCTCGAGGGTTTCCACTGTGATGTTGTCGTTGGTGTAGATGCAGAGCCGCGCGGCGATGAGCAGGGCGCGCCGGGCGATGTCCTCGGCACCGAGGTCGGTGCTCTCGAGGAGCGCCGCCGCGGCGGCGTGCGCGTAGGGACCGCCGCTGCCAATGGCCACGACACCGTCGCCGTCGTCGGGTTCGATCACCTCGCCGTCGCCACTCAGCAGCAGGATGCGGTGAGCGTCAGCCACGATGAGCATCGCCTCGAGTCGGCGCAGGTATTTGTCCGTGCGCCACTCCTTGCTGAGTCCGATCGCCGCGCGTACCAGGTTGCCCTGGTGCTTGTCGAGATGCTGCTCGAATTTGTCGAACAGGGTCAGCGCGTCGGCCACGGCACCCGCGAAGCCGCAGACGACCTGACCGTGGAAGAGGCGGCGGACCTTCGAGGCGCGCGCCTTCATCACGATGTCGCCGACGGTCACCTGGCCGTCGCCGGCCACGGCCACGGTCCCGGCGCGCTGCACAGCCACGACAGTCGTCGCGTGCGCGCCGGTCATGCGCTGGCGACCTTGGGCGGGCGGTACTTGCAGGCGGGGTACCCGGAGCAGCTCACGAAGGGGCCGTATCGTCCCTTGCGGGTCACGAGCGGTTTGGAACACTCCGGGCACTCCTCGCCGGTCGGCTCGGGTGCCGGTCCGGCGACGCGGGCTCCCGGGGCCCCGGGTTGGATGTACTTGCAATCCGGGTAGCCGGTGCAGCCGACAAACGTGCCACGCCTGCCGCTCCGCCTGCGGAGTGGTTTGCCGCACTGCGGACACACGCCGAGCTCCTCGGGCTCCGCACCCTCGGTCTCGCCGGCGGCCGGCGTTCGATCGTCCTTGATATAGGTGCAGCTCGGGTACCCGGAACAGCCCACGAAAGGTCCACGCCGTCCCTGGCGGGTGACCAGCGGCTTGGCGCAGCGCGGGCACATCTCCCCCGTCGCGAGCGCCTCGGCGGTCTTGCGGTCCTTGATGTATTTGCAGTCGGGAAACCGCGAGCATCCGACGAATTCGCCGAATTTTCCCTCGCGGACGACCAGGCGCCCGATCTCGCACTCCGGACACTCCTCGCCGGTCTCACGCGCCGGCACCCGGACCCGCTCCATCGACCGCTCCGCGCGCTCGAGGGTTGCGGCGAAGGGCTCGTACCACTCGCGCACCGTCGGCTCGTAGGCGCGGGTGCCCTCCTCCACGGAATCGAGCCGCTTCTCCAGGTCGGCGGTGAAGGCGACGTCGACGATGTCGGGGAAGTTCTGGCGCAGGACGGCGTCGACCGTCTTGCCGAGCTCGGTTGGATGGAGGCGTCGCTCCAGCTGGCGCACGTACTGGCGCTCCTGGATCACCTCGATGGTGGCCGCGTAGGTCGACGGGCGGCCGATGCCGCGCTCCTCGAGCTCCTTGATCAGGGTCGCCTCCGTGTACCGGGGCGGCGGCTGGGTGAAATGCTGCTCGGCCGCGATCTCGCGGCACCTGAGCTCCTCGCGTTCGGCCAGCGCCGGCAGCGTCATGTCCTTGTCTTTGTCCTCGTCGCGCTTCCAGACTTTCTGGAATCCCTCGAAGGTGATGAGCGATCCGGATGCGCGGAAGACGTAGTCCGCAGCGTCGATCATCGCTGTCGTGTTGAGGTATTTCGCCGGGCTCATCTGGCTCGCAACGAAGCGGCGCCAGATCAGGTCATACACCTTCACCTGTCCGGGTGAGAGGCTCGCACCGATGGAATCCGGCGTCCGGTTCACGTCGGTGGGCCGGATGGCCTCATGCGCGTCCTGGACGTTGACCGCCGCCTTCCGCCGCACGGCACCCGTGCCGACGTAGTCCTTGCCGAATGCCGCGGTGATGTGTTTGGCCGCATCGTCACGCGCCGCGTCGCTGATGCGGATCGAATCGGTGCGCATGTAGGTGATCAGGCCGGTCGACCCGGCGCTGCCGAGATCGACTCCTTCATACAGCTCCTGGGCGATGCTCATCGTCCGCTTCGGCGACATGCGCAGTCGCGAGCTGGCGTCCTGCTGCAGGGTGCTCGTGGTGTGCGGTGGGAGCGGACGCCGTGTCGTCTCCTTGACATCGATGGAACGGACCACGAACGCCGGGGTCCGCTCGGTGACCGCGCCCTTGGCGTCGAGGCCGAGTGCCGCGATGACCTCGGTAGCCTCTGCCTCGGTGCCGAGCTCGAGCTTCTCGCGCCCCGCGGCTTCCGCGTCACCACGCCTGCCGACCAGGCGCGCGCTGAAGGGGTTGCTGCCATCTTTGGCAAGGAGTGCATCGATGGTCCAGGACTCGACGGGAACGAACGCGTCGATCTCGGTTTCGCGATCGACGACCAGGCGCACCGCGACGGATTGCACCCGGCCCGCCGAGAGTCCGGCGCGAACCTTGCGCCAGAGCAGCGGCGAGAGCCGGTAGCCGACCAGGCGGTCGATGACCCGGCGCGCCTCCTGCGCGGACACGAGCGAACGGTCGATTTTGCGGGGATGCGCAAGCGCTGCGTCCACCGCCAGCTTGGTGATCTCGTGGAAGACGATCCGGTCTGGGTTGTTGAGCCCGAGCGCCTCGGCCAGGTGCCAGGCGATCGCCTCGCCCTCGCGATCGGGGTCGGCCGCGAGCAGTGTGGACGACGCCTTCTTGACTGCGGCGCGGAGATCGCGAATCTGCTTTTCCTTGCCCTTGATCAGTTCGTACTGCGGGGTGAAACCGGCATCGACGTCGACGCCGATCTTCGACTTGGGCAGATCGCGAACATGCCCCATGGAGGCGAGGACGACGTACTCGGAGCCGAGAAAACGCGCGAGCGTTCGCGCCTTGCTGGGCGACTCGACGATGATCAGACGGGACACTTCTCTGGACTTCCTCTGGGGGCTCTGGCGCCGGTTATACGGTACGGGCCACGAGGCCTCCGGGCAGGGACATTACGGCTCCGGCAAGCTCCAGCGCACTCAGCCGGCTGGCGACGAGTGCCGGCGAAAGCCCGAGAGCGAGCCCGACCTGGTCCGGGTGGACAGGTTGCGTTCCCATGCGTGCCAGTATCTCCCGCAGCGGTGGGCTGAAACGCTCGAGCCCTCCGCCGTGGGATGCAGGGAGGGTGTCGAGGGCCGCTTCTGGGATGGCCGAGCGAAGCTCGGGAACGGCATCGATGAGATCGCCGATCCCCAGGAACGGCCGGACTCCGTCGCGGATCAGCAAGTTGGTGCCACTGCTTTGGCGCGAGCGGATCGAACCGGGCACGGCGAGCACCTCACGGCCGAGGTCGGCCGCCCAGCGGGCAGTGCTCAAGGCGCCGCTGCGTTCGGTGGCCTCGACCACGACGACGGCGTGCGCGAGGGCCGCGATGATGCGGTTTCGCTTCGGGAAGTTGTGCTTGAAGGGCGGCGTCCCCGGCGGCTCCTCGGTGATGAGGCAGCCGTCGGTGATGATCCGCGAACGCAACTCGGCGTGTCGCGTCGGGTAGCAGACGTCAACGCCGCAGCCGAGCACGGCGACCGTCGAGCCGCCGGCGTCGAGGGCGCCCGAGTGTGCTGCGGCGTCGATGCCGAGCGCCATGCCGCTGACCACCTGGATGCCGGCCGACGCGAGCTCGGAGGCGATCGACCGGGCAATCTCGACACCGGCGAAGGTCGCGCGGCGCGAACCGACGATCGCAACGCACGGCGACAGTGCGCCGATGGTCCCGAGCTGCCAGAACCCCTGCGGCGGTGATTCCAAGTGCAGAAGGCGCACCGGCCAGTCGGGCGACGCCGGGTCGATCCAGCGTGGCAGCGTCACCCGGCCATCTCGATCCGGTAGTGCAGCGCTTCGGCGAGCGCATCCTCCCCCACCCGATCCTCGCCCGCGAGGTCGGCGATGGTGCGGGCGACACGAAGGACGCGGAAGAATCCGCGCGCGCTCAGGTGGAGGCGTTCACCCGAGAGCGCGAGAAGGCGACGGGCCGGTGGGGTAGCGCGAGCTGCGGCAAGCGTCTCTCGCCCGGTCAGCCCGGCATTCCCGTGGCCGGCGCTTTCGCCCCGGCGATTGCGGGCGGCCTCGACGCGGCCACGCACCACCGCCGATGGCTCTTCGTCGGCGCCTTCGAAGATGTCGCGGTATTCCTGGCGCGGGACCGAGACGACGAGGTCGATCCGGTCCTTGATGGGTCCGCTGATCTTGTTGTTGTAGGCACTCAGCTGGCGAGGTTCGCACCTGCATTCCTGCGCGTCGCCCAGATGCCCGCAGGGGCACGGGTTCGAGGCGCCGATGAGTATGAAATCTGCGGGATACGTCACTGCCGCTCGGGCGCGCGCGACGGTGACCGAGTGCTCTTCGAGCGGCTGCCGCAGCGCCTCGAGATGCTGCCGCGAGAACTCGCAGAGCTCGTCGAGAAACAGGACCCCCTGGTGCGCGAGGCTGATCTCGCCGGGCTGCGCCAGTCCGGTGCCGCCGCCGACTAGCCCGGCCCGCGAGATGCTGTGATGGGGCGCGCGGAATGGCGGCCTGAGCGTGGTCGGCGGCCGCTCGCGCAACGTCCCCCGCAGCGAGTAGATGGCTGCTACCTCGAGGGCTGCGTCGGATGCAAGGTCAGGGAGCAACGACGGGAACGTCCGCGCGAGCATCGTCTTCCCGGCCCCGGGCGGGCCCGTCATCAATACGTTGTGCCCGCCGGCCGCTGCGATCTCGAGTGCTCGCTTGGCTTGTCCCTGGCCACGAACGGCTGCCATGTCCGGTTCCGGCCCGCCTCCGGCGGGCGTCGCGTCGCGGACACCTGGAATCAGCGATCCCTCACCGCGCAGATACTCGACGCAGCTCCGTAGCGTGGCGGCGCCCAGCACCTCGATCCCCTCGGCGAGCGCGGCTTCCGACGCGTTCTCCACCGGCACGACGAGCCGGCGGATCCCCGCGGCGGCGAGGCATCGCGCCATGGGCAGAACGCCTGTGACCGGGCGAAGCGAGGCGTCGAGCGCCAACTCGCCGAGAAATGCGAGTCCCTCGAGCCGGAGCGATGGATCCTCGGCGCGAAGAATCGCAGTCGCTATAGCGAGATCGAACCCCGTCCCCTCTTTGGGCAACTCCGCGGGAGCGAGGTTGACGGTGACCCGTCTCGGCGGAAACTTGAAGCCCGCATTACGAATTGCCGGCTTGACTCGCTCCCGCGCCTCTTGGATCGCTCGGTCCGTGAGGCCCACGATGGTGAATCCCGGCAGGCCGTTGGCGATGTCCGCCTCAACCGTGACAGGCACCCCGGCGAGGCCCCTGGTGGCGCAACTTATTGCACACGCAATCACACAATGGAGTGTAACACGACGTCGACCATCCCCCGGTTGCCGGGACCGGATGCACGCGTCCTTCGGGCGCTACCCTTGCGCCGTGGGAAACGACCAGCTGAGCGGCTGATCCGTCCTCGCGCGAGGAGGGAGTTCCGATCTCCCTACGGCAACGGCTGAAAGCGGACGAGATACGTCACACCCGTGCCGGACAGGGCGCCCGCCCACATGGCCCCGGTGCTGCTCATCGCGACAGTGCCATTCGCGAGAAGCTGGCTGCCATCAGCCGCGAGCGGGAACGAACGAGTCCGGCCGATCGTCAGCGCCCTGTCGAGCCGGAAGAGCCGGTTCGCTCCGGTGCCGTGCTGCGCCATCTCGCCGGCTTTCCACAGCGAGCCGCTCGCGTCCACCCCGGTCTGGGTCGGCAAGTACCAGTTCTGCGCCGCGGGGTCGACGTGGACAGCCACGATCGCCCACCCTGGTGGGAACGTCGAGTTGACGCTGTCGAAGAACCCAAAGCCGCCCTTGTCCTGCACCCAGAACATCCCGTTGGGCAGTGCGAGGAGACCCGAGGCCCAGGGTTGGTAGTTGACCGGAATGCTGCTGGACACTCCGGCGCTCGTGTAGCGAACGATGTTCTGGTCTCGATAGCCCTCGAGGATCCACATCGCGCCATCGCTGCCGAGAGCCATCGCCCCCGGCCTGGCTCCAGGCCTGGCTGGTGCGAATTGCGTGACCGAGCCCGCTGGAGTCATCTCCGCGACCACTGCGACTTTGCACGGATCCGAGTAGCACGAGCTCGATGCAAGGGAGATCCAGAGATTGCCGGCGCCATCGGCGGCGGCACCCGAGCAGGTGCTCTGATTTCGCACCGGACCGGCGGGCAGTGCCATGTCATGGAGGATCCCGTCGGGCGTGACCAGGCCGATCCAGCACGCTCCAGCGGTGGGCGGGTTCGCGTTCGGGTTCGCGTATGTGTTGCTGAACGTCCACACGCCCTCGGGTCCCGCACCCGCGATTTGCGCCGGGATTGTGCCATGGGGCAGGGCGGTGGCCGTCAGCGTTGCCTGCCCGCTCGCGCTGATCTCGCCGAGCTGCGACTGCGTGGTGACGAACCACATCTGCCCGTCAGCGCCGGCGAAGATCTGATCGATTCGATAGCTGGCACTCACCGGGATGGCCGTGAGGGTTCCTGGGATGGTGCCGCTCGTCGCTGCGAGGGCCGCTCCACCGCCAGTACCGAGCACTGAAAGGAGGACCCCGCCGGCGGCCAGACCGACAACGATCGCGTGTCTCCGCATTCCGTTCGCGCCCATCTCTTTTCCCCTCCGCACTGGCCATTGCCCGACCTGGCAACCATCATCGCAGCTCCGCAACACCCTTGCCGGCGAGCACACGAGAACTGCTGTGGGCGCTGTCGCCACGATGCTCTGCCACCTCCCGTATCGTCGCCGCATGCCAACGTCTCAGTCCAGACCACAACGCAGTGCCACCACGAAAACCAAAACGCCGCCCGCGTTCTCCCGAGACCTGAAGCTCGAGGCGCTCGCCAAGTCCTGTACTCGCTTCCTCACCGGGAACGGTATCCGCTCCGCCGACGAGCTGCTCGCCACGATTCCGCCGGGGACCGAGGTCGACAATTACGGCATCGGCGGCCCGGTTACCGAGCTCGAAGTGGAGGTTGCGAGCCTCCTCGGCAAGCAGGCCGCGCTGTTCTTTCCGACTGGGACGATGGCGCAGCAGGCGACGCTACGGGTCCACGCGGATCGACGCTCGAGCCGGTCCGTCGCTTTTCACCCCGCCTGTCACATGGAGACCAACGAGGAACGGGGCTACCAGCGGCTCCACGGACTCTTCGGCATCCCGGTCGGTCCCCGCGATGAGCCGCTCTCAATCGCGAGCCTGGGGCAGGTCCGCGAGCCCATCGCGGCGCTCCTCCTCGAGTTGCCACAACGGGCGCTCGGCGGAACGCTGCCGTCCTGGACCGAGCTGGTCGCCCAGGTGGGCTGGGCTCGCGATCACGGCGCTGCGGTCCATCTCGACGGGGCGCGCCTCTGGGAATCGACACCGTTCTACAAAGCCCGGCATCGCAAGTCGATCGCCGACATCGCCGGACTGTTCGACACCGTCTACGTGTCCTTCTACAAAGGACTCGGTGGGATCGCCGGCTGTTGCGTCGCCGGCGACACGGATGTGATCGAGGAGCTGTCCGTGTGGCGGACGCGCCACGGCGGGCGAGCGTTCGGGCTGTGGCCGTATGCCGCGTCGTCGTTGTCGGCGTTGCGGACCCGGTTGCCGCGGATGCCCGCGTACTACCGGCATGCACTCGCGATCGCGACCGCGATACGCGACGTCCCTGGCATCGATGTGCTGCCCGACCCGATCCAGAGCCCGATGATGCACCTGCGTTTGTCGGTGAGCCTCGACGAGTTTCGCGAGCGGACCGTGCAGATCGCACGGTCCGACAAGGTCTGGATGTTCTCCCGAGCGTGGGCATCGCTGGGACCAAACCTCCAGGAGTTCGAGCTCAGTGTCGGCGATGCCACGCTCAAACTCAGCCCCGACCAGATCCGCGAACTGTTCGTGCGGCTGACCGGTGGGTCCGGGCGGCGCAGCGTTTCACGCCGGTGAGACCCCGCGCAGCGCACCTTGCGCGGCGCAGGGTCTCCTCCGGATTCAGCTCACTGATGTCCCGCGGCGTCCAGCGACTCCCCGGTCTCGAGGAGCGTCTTGAGCCCGCTGAGCACCCAGCTCCAGCCGCCGCCGGCACCCTGGTCCTCCATGCCGCCGGACATGAGCACCGCGAGCATGGGAGCGCCCTCGAGCTCGTGGGTCACGGTGAGCCGGGTGACCCCGTTCTTGCGCTCCTCGATCTCGTAGGTGAGGCGCGTGAATCCCTGTGCCGCCATCGCAGGGTCCATCGCCATGCGGAAGGTCTGCACCAGCTTGTGGGGCGGATCGACTTCCAGGACCTCGCCGTCAACGCCCACCTCGGGAGCGCCCGACGCCCGCATCCCTTCACTGGTGTAGCCAATGTAGGTGCCGCCGGGACGAAGGTCGAAGTCGGCACGGCCGCCGTAGCCGAAGCGCTCGGTCCATTCCGGCTTGGTGATCGCATCCCAGATCGCCTGAGGGGTCGTCTTGATGTACACCCGGTAGACCTGGGTGGTGCCGATCGCTGTCGTGGTCATGCCATGCCCTCCAATTCGCTCTTGAGATTGATGAGCGCCGACGCGTAGCGCTCGCGGTATTTGCCGATCCACCGGTCGTGGAGCAGCTGGATCGGTATCGGGTTGAGGAAGTGCAACTTCTCCCGCCCCGAACGGTGTGCGACGACCAGCCCCGCGTCTTCCAGGACCCTGAGGTGCTTCATCACGCCGAAGCGCGTCATCGCCAGCTCGGACTCGAGCTCGGTCAACGTGCGGCCGTCACGCTGGAAGAGCAGGTCGAGCAGGAAACGCCGCGTTGGGTCGGCGAGCGCCTTGAACACGAGATCGTCGGTAGTCACCCCGGCAGAATACGTGACCATTTGGTCACATGTCAAGCGGGGCCGACGCCGGGTCTCAGGCCAGGTGGGGTCGCTCAGCCCCGAGCGTCCTGCCGCTCTCGACAAAGGTCTTCAAGCCGCTGAGCACCCAGTTCCAGCCGCCGCCTCCCCCTTCGTCTTCCATCGCACCCGACGCCATGAGCGCGACCGTGGGTGCCGCGGTGAGGTCGTGCGTCAGGGTCAGCCGCGTGACCCCGAACCGGCCGCCGTCGATCTCCCAGGTCACCCGGGTGAACCCCTCGGACGCGAGATCGGGGGTGATCAGCATCCTCCAGGTGTGCACGAACCTCCTCGGTGGCTCGACCTCGAGGACGACCCCGTCGACCGTGGCGTTCGGCACCCCGAGCCGGCGCATCTCCTCGCTGGGGAAGCCCATGAAGGCGGCACCCGGGCGAAGGTCATACGCGCACCGGACGCGGTAGCCGTAGCGCGCGGTCAGATCAGGGTCGACGATCGCCTCCCAGACGGCCTCAGGGGTGGCGTGGATATAGAGCCGGTAGACCTGCGTGCACGAGGCGCTCCCCAACGAATCCTCCAGCGTCGATGAAATTCCCGATGCGATGAGTCGCTTCTCGAGCCCGAGCATATGGGATGGATGAGCGGTCCGTCAGCCCATCCGGGGCTCAGTCTTCCTGGACCGCGTCCTTGATGTGCTCGGTCTTGGTGACGATCATCGCGCCGTCCATCATCAGGCCGATCACGTCGATGCGGCACGGCTGCTTCTGGCGGTGGGTCTGAGCGCGGTAGAGCTCGAGCAGCATGCGCAGCTTTCGGCGTTTGCGTTCGTCGACTGCTTCCTCCGGGGTGCCGAACCCGACGCCACGCCGAGCCTTGACCTCGATGAGCACGAGCGTGTCCCCGTCCTCCGCGACGATGTCGATCTGGCCGAGGCGGCTCCGCCAGTCGCGCGCGAGGATGCGGAAACCCTGTTCCTTGAGATATGCGAGCGCGGCGACCTCGCCCGCATGACCGACGCGATCCTTGAGCGGCCGGGCTGGGGGAAGTTGTTCGGGGGTTCGCGACCCCCGGCTACGCTCCGCCGTCGCTCTCCGAGGTTGCCGCGGCACCCTCGGGTTCGTCTGTCTCCGGGGTCACCTCGGCGGGCGCGGTGCCGTCCAACTCCGGCTCGTCGGCGGCGTCGATCAACTCCTCCGGCTCGACGTCCGACTCATGCACGGCGTCTGGCTCGGCGCGCAGCAGGGTCATCTCGGAACCGCCGATGGGCTGGCGCCGCTCCCGGATGCGGGCGTGCCGGCCGACCTTCTCGCGCAGGTAGAACAGCTTCGCCCTGCGCACCTGACCGTGACGCAGCACCTCGATCTTGTCGATCCGCGGGGCGTGCACCAGGAAGGTGCGCTCCACGCCGACGCCATGGGCGATACGGCGGACAGTGAAGCTTGTCGCGAGGCCAACCTTGCCCTTGAGCGCGATCACAACGCCCTCGAAGACCTGGACGCGCTCGCGGGTTCCCTCGACGACCTTGACGTGCACGCGAACCGTGTCGCCTGAACGCAGGATGGGGACTTGCTGTTTCTCCTGCTCGCGCTTGAGCAGATCAATGACATTCACGTTGTTCCTCCGGGCCTTGGGGCAGACCGTATCAGATCGGGGCGGCGCAGCCCGGTCCGTTGTGTCCTTTCATTGCGACGCCAGGCGGCGATGGCGGCGTGGTTGCCCTCACGTAGAACCTCAGGCACCGATCGTCCTTCGAAATCCGCGGGGCGCGTGTACAACGGTGCCTCGAAGCCGCCGCCGGCACCGTCTGAAAATGTCTCCTCGCCGAGCGACTCGGGCGAGCCGACAACGCCCGGCACCAGGCGCGCGGTCGCCTCGATGACGGCCATCGCCGCGACCTCACCACCGCTCAGCACGTAGTCGCCGACCGACAGTTCCTCGCCGATCTCATCGCGTGCGCGCTGGTCCACGCCCTGATACCGACCGCAGACGAGGAGGATCGACGGCTCGTTGGCGAGCTCGCGAGCGACCGCCTGGTCGAACGACCGCCCTTGCGGGGAGAGCAGGATGCAGCGCACATTTGGCTCCGTATCGCGCAGCGTGCGCACGGCCCGGATCACTGGTTCCGGCTTGAGCACCATGCCCGCGCCCCCGCCGAACTGCATGTCATCCACCTGACGATGCCGTCCCTCGGTGTGCTCGCGCAGATCGTGCACCACCACCTTGACGTCCCCGGCCGCGAGCGCGCGCCCGACGACGCCGACACCCAGCGGGCCCGGGAACACATCGGGAAAGATGGTGAGCACGTGAAAGCGGATCACACCGTCTCCTCGGTCCACGGCACGACGGTGATCGTGCCCGCGGCGACGTCGACCGAGGTCACGTAGTCACGTGCCATCGGCAGGCGGTGCACGGTGCCGGCGTCGCGGATGACCAGGACATCATTGCCCACACCCGCCTCGACGTCGTCGACGACACCGACCTCGGACCCTGTGGTGTTCAACACGCGGAGGCCGACGAGCTGCCAGACGAACCACTCGCCGTCTGGGAGCGGGCGTGCCGCATCGACGTCGACGCAGAGGTAGACGCCGCGCAATAACGCCGCTTCGGAAGCGGACGTGATCTCATCGAAGCCGAGCAGCACGGCGTTCCCGGCTCCGGGGCGCGCGCTGCGCACGGTGAGCACCCGCGCATGGTCCTCGGTCTCGAGCTTGGTGCCGGGCGTGAAGCGGCTCGGATCGCCGCCGATCGGCTCAGCCCGAACTTCGCCACGCAGGCCGTGCGCGCGAAGCACCTGCGCTGCGCGCAGCTTGGCTGGAGCGAGGGGGCGGCCTGAGGTCACCGCAGGTCTTTCAACTCCACCTGCACACGCTGGTGATGACGCAGCCCTGCCGCCCGGACCACGGCACGGACGGCTTCGATATTCCGTCCCGTCTTGCCGATGAGCTTGCCCATGTCCTCTTCAGCGACATGCAGCGTGACGATGGTGCTGCGGCCGCGGGGACGCGAGTCCACCGTGACCGCGGATGGGTTGGAGACGATTCGCTCGGCGATGAACTTTGTGAGATCGGCGTAGTCGGTCACTCCGATGCGTCCGGCTCGGCGTGCGCCTCGGTGTCCGCTGCGACGGCGGGTCCTGTCGCCGCCTCAGCCACGGGCTCTTCGACAACCAGCTCGTCGACGACGCCGTCGGCGGTGTCAGCGGTGTCAGCGGTGTCAGCGGTGTCAGTGTCAACCTTGTCCGCAACTGCGACGGGAGCGGCGGCGGCGGCGGGCTCTGGGGTTTCGACTCGGGGAGTGATTTTGAAAGGACGCGCGGCGAGTATGCCTTCCTTGACGAGGAGTTGACGCGCGCTGTCGCTCGGACGCGCGCCCCGGCGCAGCCACAGTTGGACCCGGTCGGCGTCGATGCTCACCACCGCCGGGTTGGGCAGCGGATCGTAGAAGCCGATCGACTCGATGAACCTGCCGTCGCGCGGGCTGCGCGAATCCGCAACCACCAGCCGGTACACCGGCCGCTTGGTGGTGCCCATTCGCTTCAACCTGATCTTGACCAATGTCGTGCTCCTTTCAGAAACCTGCTTGACCGAGTTGCGTTGGATCGATGTTCTTGAGCTGTCTGAGCATGCGAGCCTTGCCGCGGACACCCTTGGTGCCCTTGCCGCCGAGACTCTTGAACATGCCCTGCATCTGCTCGAAGCCCTTGAGCAGACGATTGACGTCGGCGATCGTGGTGCCGCTGCCGGCGGCGATGCGCTTGCGACGCGAGCCCTTGATGAGCTCGGGGTGGTGGCGCTCCTGGATCGTCATGGAAAGCACGATCGCCTCCATGCGGCTGAGGTCCTGCTCCGACGGCATCGCGGCGCCGGCCTGCTGGATCATCTTGCGGCCGCCCGGGAGCATGCCGAGCACGCCTTCGAGCGAGCCCATGCCACGCAACTGGCGCAGCTGCGCGAGCCAGTCGTCCATGGTGAGGCGACCTGCGAAGGAACGCTCCACCATCTCCTCGGCCTTCTTCTGGTCGAACTGCTCCTGTGCGCGTTCGACCAGCGTGAGGACATCACCCATGCCGAGAATCCGCGATGCCATCCGATCGGGGGCGAAGGGCTCGAGGTCGGAGACCTTCTCGCCGGTGCCGCAATACATGATCGGCTTGCCGATGGTTTCGCGCATCGAGAGCGCCGCCCCACCTCGTGCGTCGCCGTCGAGCTTGGTGAGGATGACGCCGTCCACATGAATGGCATCGTCGAAGCCCTTGGCAACGTTCACCGCCTCCTGGCCGGTCATCGCATCGACGGCGAGGATGACCTCGTGCACGGTGGTCGCCTTGCGAATGTCGCGCAGCTCGTCGAGGAGCGGCTCGTCGATCTGGAGACGGCCGGCGGTGTCGAGGATCACCACGTCGCAGTTGAGCCTGGTCGCTTCCGCAACGCCGCGCGCGCAGAGCTGTGCCACCTTCAACTTGCCGTCCGGCACCGTCACCAGGAGCTGGTTGTCGAGCCCGAGCTTCTGCAGCTGCTGAACCGCCGCCGGGCGTGTGATGTCCGCCGCGACCAGCATCGGCCGATGTCCGTCGCGCCGGATGGCGAGCCCGAGCTTGGCCGCGGTGGTGGTCTTGCCGGAGCCCTGGAGGCCGACCAGCATGACCACGGTCGGTGGATGCGGCTGATACTGGATCTTGCGTTGCTCGCCGCCGAGGAGCGCGACCAGCTCGTCGTTGACGATCTTCACGATCTGCTGGCCCGGGGTCAGCGACTCGAGCACGTCGCTGCCGACGGCGCGTTCGCGGATCCGGTCGACGAAGGCACGGGCGACCCGGAAGTTGACGTCCGCCTCGAGCAGGGCAACGCGCACCTCGCGCAAGCCGACCTCGACGTCCTCCTTGGTCAGCCGTCCCCGGCCGGAGAATCGCCGCAGTGCGGTGGCGAGCCGGTCGCTCAGTGCTTCGAACATGTCAGGCGCTCACCAGCACGGTCGCGAGGCGGGCGCGCAGATCGGCTTCGACACGATCCCGGCGGGCCAGCTCGGCGGCGTGGCCGAGACGCTCCTCGAAGTGCTCGAGCTGAGCGAGTGCTCGGCGCACCAGGTCGTGCGCCCCGCTGCGGGTGCAGGCGAAGTGCTCGGCGAGCTCGGTGAACGACCAGTCCTCATGCAGGTGCAGGCGGCACGCGTCGCGCTGATGCTCGGTGAGCACCGCGCCGTAGACGTCGAGGAGCCGCTCCTGCCACACGCGCGACGAGAGCGGCTGGGGGTCGGTGGACGGATCTGTCAAGGGCAAGACCTTGACATGCTACTCGATCGACGCGAATCCGAAGCCTGAGCGCGGCGAAAGCCGGCGACCGGTCGCGTGGCACCCAACACGACGCGTCCGGCCGCCGGCTCCTCGGGGCGACGCCTACGCGACGGCCGCCTCCTTGATCGGTGACGCCGTCTCCACTGATGCAACCCGCTGGCGGGCCGGAATCAGGGCAGCCGCGACGGCTCCCATCGCGACCACGACGCCACCGACGATGACGGCGGGGGTGAGGCCCGCGACGAACGTCGCGCCCGACGTGTAGCCGCCCCAGTGGGCGAAGATCGACGCGAGCACGGTGACACCCAGGACTCCGCCGAGTTCGCGGATCGCATTGTTCGCCCCGGACGCCTTGCCCTCTTCATGCGGCCCCACCGAGCTGAGCACGACATTCGCCACCGGTGCGAAGAACATGCCCATGCCGACGCCACTGAGGATGAAGGGGATGATGAAGGCCGAATAGGGCGCCGCCGGCGTGACCACGAGTCCGATCCAGATCAGCCCGGTGGCCTGCAGCGCGAGACCGATCGCCATCAGCGTCCGGCCATTGATCCGGTCCGAGAGCGCACCGGCCGTCGGCGCAACGATGATCGGCATCGCGGTCCAGGGCAGGATGCGCAGCCCGGCATCGAGCGGCGACAGGCCCTGCACCGTCTGGAAGAACTGGGCGAGCAGGAAGACGCTGCCGAACATCCCGAAGAACATGAAGAGCGAGGCGAGGTTGGCGCCGCTGAAGGTCCGGTTGTTGAAGTAGCGGATGGGCAGCATCGGCGCGCGGGACCGCAGCTCGTGGATCACGAAGACCACCATGAGCGCGAGGCCGCCGGCGAGAGTCCCGAGGATCTCCGGGCTCGTCCAGCCCTGCTGGTTGGCGCGGACCAGGCCCCAGACGATCGCGAAAAGGCCGCCGCTGGCGATCACGAGGCCGCCGAGATCGAGGTGGCGGTCAGCACCGCGCGTCTCGCTCAACCGGATCCGCGCAAGCGGCGCGAGCAGGAGACCGATGGGGACGTTCACCCAGAAGATCCAGTGCCACGAGATGCCCTGGACGATCGCGCCGCCGACGATCGGCCCCACCGCGACTGCGAGGCCACCGATACCGCCCCACGCGCCGAGTGCGACACCCCGCCGATTCGCCGGCACCGCGGCGCTCAGGATGGTTAGTGTCAATGGTGTCACCATCGCTGCGCCGGCGCCCTGCACCGCGCGCGCGACGATGAGCATCGTCGGGTTCTGCGCCAGCGCCGACGCAGCGGAACCGAGCGTGAAGATGGCGAGGCCGATCGAGAAGATGCGTCGCCTGCCGAAGCGATCACCGAGTGCGGCACCGGTCAGCAGGAGGACTGCGAACGTCAGCGTGTAGGCGTTGATCGTCCACTCCAGCTGCTGCAGGTTCGCGTTGAGGTCGTGACGGATCACGGGCAGCGCCGTGGTCACAACCAGGTTGTCGAGCGTGACCATGAACAATCCGATCGACGTGATCGCGAATGTCCAGATGACCTGAGACCGTCGAGCCATGATGCCGTACCTCCTGTGCTGTGTCGTTCCCGTCATTGCTGTCGTGTTCTTGTCGTCTCTCGTTGCTCCCGGGCCTAGTGATTACTCACTCACTCTGAGGGGCAAAAAAAAGGCGCTGGGCTACAGGCCCAACTTGGCGTTCATCCCGCATCCCTCGATCAGGCGCATCGCCCACGCCTGCGGCTCCTCCATCTGACCCATCATCGCGAGGACGTTGAGCAGCATCCCCTGCGCGAAGAACGCGCTCAACTGGGCTGCATCGAGTCCCGTCAGCCGCTCCGCGAGCCGAACCAACTCGCCGAAGCCTTCGGCCACCACGATGCGGATCGCGGGGTCGTCACATGCCGCGTAGGACTGCAATTGCGCACGCAGCTTGAGCGGGCTGCGCCGGATCTCCTCGATGTACGCCTCCCCCATTGCCTGGAGCGCCGCTTCACCGCTGAGACCGTCCGCGGCGCGCTCGAACAGCGACTCCGTGTCCACGAAGCAGCGCTTGACGGTGGCGACGATCAGCTCGCGCTTGGTGCCGAAGAGCCGGAAGAGGTATGGCTGCGAGATGCCGGCCATACGTGCGATGACATCGGTCGAGGCACCCTCATAGCCGCGCTCGGCGAAAACGGTCACCGCCGCTTCCAGGATCTGCTCGCGCCGCTCCGGAGCGGTGAGCCGTTCGGTCGTGGCTGTCGGGGTCATGTCTCGGTATGGTAGTGAGTACTCACCACCTTGTCAAGCCAGTCAGGGATTGGCGCCGAAGATCGCGTCGAGGTAGGCAGCTGGATCGAAGAGATTGAGATCGTCGAGGCCCTCGCCGAGGCCGACGAGCTTCACCGGGACTCGGAGCTGCTCTTCCACCGCCAGGAGCGTGCCTCCCCGCGCGCTGCCGTCCAGCTTGGTGATCACCAGCCCGGTCAGCCTGGTGGTCTCGTGAAAGGCGAGCGCCTGCCGCATCGCGTTCATGCCGGTCGTCGCGTCGACAACGAGGAGCACCTCCTGCGGTGCCTCGGGGATCAGCCGCTCGATTACCCGGCGGATCTTGCCCAGCTCCGCCATCAGGTTCACCTTGGTGTGCAGGCGCCCCGCGGTGTCGACGAGGACGACGTCCACGCGCCGAGCCTGCGCGGCCTGGATGGCGTCGAAGACGACCGCGCCGGGATCGGCACCCGGTTGGTGTGCCACCAGGTCGGTCCCCGCTCGGTCTGCCCAGACCCGCATCTGGTCGATCGCCGCCGCGCGATAGGTGTCGGCGGCGGCGATGAGCGAGGTGCGGCCCTCCTCACGCAGCCGGTATGCGAGCTTGCCGATGGTCGTGGTCTTGCCGCTCCCGTTGACGCCCACCACGAGCACGACGCTCGGCACAGTGCGCAGATCGAGTGCCCGGTCATAGGTGCTCATGACCGCGAGGATCTCCGCCTTCAGCGCCGCGATCGCCCCGGCCCCGTCGCCGAGGTTGTCGCGGCGCGCTCGCTGGCGGAGGGCCGCGGTCAGGCGCTCGGAGAGCTCGACGCCGCAGTCGGCGGCGATGAGGACCTCGGTGAGATCGTCGTAGAACGCGTCGTCGAGCTTCCGTCCCGGGGCCGCGAGCCCGTGCATCTCCGCGCTGAACGCGCTCGACGCCTTGTCCATCCGCCCGGACACCCGCCGCCACCATGCGCTCCGCCGTACCGGCGCGACCACCTCGTCAGACATCACGCGCCCCGGTGCTCGCCGGGGTCACCCAGCCACGCGGTGGAGGGCGGCAGTCGGCGTGGCGTTGACCTCAGCTTCGTCGAACCGGACTCCGAGCACTGAGCTCGTGCCGTCGGCGTCGATGGTCACGCCCCAGAGGGCGTCGGCGGCGGCCATGGTGAGGTGGTTGTGGGTCACGACCAGGAATTGCTGCTGCGCGCCGAGCCGGCGCAGGAGCCTGGTGAACCGGAGCACATTGCTGTCGTCGAGCGCCGCGTCGACCTCATCGAAGACGTAGAACGGGCTCGGATTCACCTGCTGGAGAGCAAGGACCACGGCAAGCGCCGTCAGCGCGCGCTCGCCGCCACTGAGGAGACGCAGCGATGTCTGGCGCTTGCCCGGCGGCTGCGCGAGGATCTCCACGCCGGGCCGCCGCTCTGCCGGAGGCTGTCCCAATCCGTCGAGGTCGAGCGCCGGCGGTTCGGGCTCCTCGAGGCGCAACGTCGCCCTGCCTCCCGGGAACAGCTCGCCGTAGAGCTCCTGGAAGTGGAAGGACACTGCCCCGAACACCGTATCGAATCGTTGCTCGATCTCACGTTCCAGGTGCCGCGCCATGGCGCGCAGCGCAGCGCCGGCTCCGGCGAGGTCGTCTCGATGGGCGGCGATGGTGATCACCCGCGCGCTGAGCGCCTCGTGCTGTTCCGGGGCCAGGGCGTTGACGGCGCCGAGCCCGGCGACCCGGCGCTCGAGGCGCACGATCTCGCGCTCCGCGCGTTCGGCGGCAGCGGGGTCGAGCTCGGTCGTGTCATCCTCGCCCAGGTCGCGAACGGCGTCCGCGTGCTCGGCCACAGCGGCCTCGCACGCGGCGACCTCCTGCTCGGCCGCCTGGAGCTCGTCGGCGGCACGAGCCACGGCGACGGCGACCTCGGCATGCTCGGTCTCGAGCGCGAGCACCGCCAGCTCGAGCTCGGGGATCGGCTGCGCGACCAGGTCGTGCTCCTGTTGGGCGGCCGCCTGCTCGAGCGCGGCACGCGCAGCTTCGCCTCGCCCCCGAAGTCCGTGGACGATAGCCGCGAGCGCGTCACTCTCCGCGGTCAGGCGACGGGTCTCGGCCGCGGCGAGCCGCGATCGGGCCGCGTCCAGGGCCCGCCGTGCGGCGTCGCGCCGCTCCTCGATGTGCGCGCCCTCCGCCTTGGCTCGTGACAGCACGAGGTCCGCCGCCTCGGCCGCCAGCCGGGCGGTCTCGGCCGCCGCGCGCACCCCGCGCGTGTGCGTCTCCGCCGCCGCAACGCTCGCCTCGAGCGCCGCGTGCCGTTCGCCGGCCGAAGCGAACTGCCGATCGGCGACGGACTGCGCCTCGAGCGCGGCGTCCACCTCGACCCTGCGAGTTGTCAACGTCGCCGCGGCACGCTCTGCCTGCAGTGCGGCCGAGTCCAGGCCCTGTTGGGCCCCGATCGCGAGCGCCGACGCGGCTGCGTCAGCGGCACGTGCGGTGCGATCGGCCTCCACCGCGACCGAGAGCGCCTGGTCGAGGTCGTTGAGGCGGTCGCGCGCGTTGGCTGCCGCGGCAACCGCCGAAGCCTCGGTGCGCTCAGCCCGCGCGGCTGCCGCTGCGGCGTCTCGCTCCGCCCGGGCCAGCTCGATCGTGTCGACCGCGCGCCCGCCGCGCAGGCCCGATGGCGTGACCACGGTACCGTCGCGCAGGACCGCCACCGATGCCCCCTGGGCGAAGGCTTCCGCCGTCGACTCGAGTGTTGGGGCGACCCACACGCCGCTGAGGAGCCTGCACACCGCGCCGCTCGCTTCAGGCGGCGCTTCGACAGCACTCGACAGCAGGACGTACGGCTCGGGAGGCGCCGCCTCGGCGACCGGACCGAGGCCGGTGCGGAGCAGTCGCTCCCGTGGTCCTTCCCTGTCGAGGTGTGCGGCGGCGGCAGCAAGGTCATCGACGAGCCATGCGCCGAGGTTCTCCTCGAGCGCGGCCGCAATCGCACCGGCGAGTGTTTCGTCCTTGACCTGGAGGCAGTCGACGAGCCGGCGCGCCCGCAGTGAGCCATCCGCCACAGCCCGGGCGATCCCGCCGTCGGTGGCGCTGCCGCTCAGCCGTCCGCGGGCCTCGGCGAGTGCCGCCAGCGCCAGTCTCGCCTGGCCGGCGGCCTCGGCGACCCCTCGATCGGCGGCGTTGACGGCCTCCCAGGCGGCATCGACCGCGGTGCGCGCTTCGCCGACCTTCCCCGCCGTCTGGCGAGCTCGAAGCGCAGTCTCATTCGCCGCTGCTCGCTGGGCGGACAGCGACGCGCGGAGCTCGGCGATCCGCCCGGCCGCCACCTCGGATTCGCCGACCAGCGCACTGACCGCAGCCGCGGCAAGCTCGCTGCGCGCCAACGCCGCCCGAGCCTCCGCGGCGGCTGCGAGACGTTCGCTCTCGGCAGCGGCGAGCATCGCCGCGGCGGCCGCGAACCGTCCCTCTTCGATCTCCGCTTCGGCGGTGGCCTCGGTGGCAGCCAGACGGAGCCGGTCTGCCTCGCGTTCCAGGACGTCCCAACTGCGCTGTACGTCGCCGGATTCGACGCCGGCCAGCGCGGTTGCCGCGGCTGCGACCTCAGGGGTGATCGCCGCCAGGTCCGCAGCGGCCACGCCGCGCTGGGCGACGGCGGAGCGAAGCCGGTCGGCGAACCGTCGCTGGAGTCCTTCGCCCCGCTCGACCTGAATCCGCGCATCCTCGAGCCGCCGTGCCGCTGCGTCACGAGCGGCACGAGCGGCGTCGAGGCGCTGCCGCGCCGCATCCGAGCGATGGGCGAAGGCGGCATCCGCCTCGGCGGCGGCCTCGCAGCGGCCGAGAGCGTGCTCCAGCCGCCGCCTGGCGAGCTTGAGGCTCGCTCTCGCGGCGCGCCACTCCTCGTGGGCAAGGCTCCCGCGCAACTCGGTGAGCCGCAAGCTCATCGTGCGCAACTCGATGGCGGCGACCGACTGCTCGGTCAGCTCGGCGAGTCGCGGGGTCGCGTCATCGAGCAGGTCGTTCAGTCGCCGGACGATGACATCGGCACCGTCGAGGCGGTGGGACGCCTCCTCGCAAGCGGCGCGCAGCGCGCGCACACCGGCAGCCTGTTCCACCAGCGTTCGACGCTGCGCGGGGGTCGCCTCGATGATCCCGTCGATGTCGTTCTGGACCACGACCGCGTAGCCGTTCTGCGTGAGGCCCGTCCCGCCGAGCAACCGTTCCAGGTCGCGGAGGCGCGCGTGATCGCCGTTGATGCGGAACTCGGTATCCCGGTCGCCGCGCGCAACCCGCCGGCTGACCGAGACCTCGGGATCCTCGGACGGCAGCGTTCCCTCCTCGTTGTCGATCACCAGCTCGACCTGGGCAAGCCCCATGCGCTGGCGTCCGCCGCCGCCCGCGTAGATGACCTCGTCCATGCGCTGCCCGCGCAGTTCGCGGGCATTCGTCTCGCCGAGTGCCCACCGAACCGCGTCGACGAGGTTGCTCTTGCCGCTCCCGTTCGGCCCGACGATCGCGGTGATCCCCGGGTCGAAGATCACCTCGCTGCGCGCCGCGAACGTCTTGAACCCGGACAGGGTGATCCGCCGGAGCCTCATCCGGGCGATTGTCCATGTGCGGAGCGCGGCACGTCAACATCTTGGGCCGCCGCGATCTCACGGCCCCAAGATCTGGTGCTCACTCCGTGACCGGCGGTGTGCTCCCACCGCCGCGGCCCCGACCACCGCGACGCCCGCGGCGCCGGCGCGGGGCGGGTGCCGCTGCCTCGGGGGGCGGCGGAGCAGCCGGCTGGCGGCCCACCAGGGCTTCGGCGGCGTGGCGCAAGGCGGAGAGCAGGCTCCGGCTGCGCCGCGGCGCCGCTGCCTCGGCGGCGGCGACCGGGGCATCGGCGGGCCGGGATCCAGAGCGCCCGCGACGTCGCCGGGGTGTGGCCCCACGATCCGCTGCCACCTCGGCGACGCGGCGGCGGACCCGTGCGGGCTCCGATGCCACCGTCTTGGCGGCGTCTCGGGCGGCGCCCACCGCGGCGGCGGCGCCACCGCGGCCGGTCTTGGTCAGCTTGTCCAACGCGTCGCGGGCGGCCGCCTGCTCGGCGGCCTGCTTGGTGGGGCCGCGCCCGATGCCGCCGACGCGCTCGCCGAGCAGCACCTCTGCGGTGTACTCGCGCTTGTGGCCGGGACCGCCCGTGGCGATGACCCGGTAGTGCGGGGTGTCGCCGGTGCGGTCCTGCGATGCCTGCTGGAGCTGCCCCTTGAAGTTCTCGTCACTCCACTCGGCGAGGTCGCCGATGTTCTGGAGAAAGACCTTGGTCGCGGCCCGGTAGCCCTGGTCGAGGAAGATCGCGCCGATCATCGCCTCGAAGGCGTTGGCCAGCAGCGACGGGAGCTTCCGCGCCCCGGTCTTGACTGCACCCCGCCCCATGAGCAGGGTTTCGCCGAGCTCGAGCCGCTCGCCCAGCCGCGCCAGCGAGGTGGTGTTGACCAGGGCGGCGCGGAGCTGGGTCAACTGCCCCTCGTCGTACGTGGGGAAGCGCCGGAAGAGGTATTCACCGACCACGAGCTCGAGGACGGCATCGCCGAGGTATTCGAGCCGTTCGTTGTCGTGCCCCGGTCCGGCCGGCTCCCCGTGCTCGTTGTTCCACGAGGCATGGGTCATCGCCTCGCGAAGCAACTCCTGCTTGCGGAACTGGATGCCGATCCGCTTCTGGAGGTCGCGGAGGCGCTCGAGCTCGGGCTCGCCGAGCGGTGACGGCGTGAGCTTCTGTGCCGGCGCGGCCGGCGGAGCAGCCGGACGAGCCGGGATCGAAGCCGGGGCCGATGTCGGCGCCGGCGGCTCCGCCGAGGCGGGGACGGCTAGGTTGTCGCTCCCACCTTCTCCTGGATGTAGTCCCAGGCTTGAGCCACCGTCCCGATCTTCTCCGCGTCCTCGTCGGAGATCTCCATCTGGTACTCCTCCTCGAACGCCATGATCAGCTCGACCAGGTCGAGCGAGTCCGCGTTCAGGTCCTCCACGAACGACGCCTCCGGCGTCACCTGCTCGGTCTCCACGCCGAGTTGATCGGCGACGATCGCCTTGAACCGGTCGAAGGTTAGATCTGGCATCAGGCGTTCCTTGTGATGGTGTGGTTGCGGGGGGTGCCGCATCAGTCTGGGGCGAAACGATAGCGTCAGAGGCAGGCGGGCGCCACGCGAATGGCCCGGAAGCCCCGTCGATGATGCGTTCCGGTGGGTCGTCGCTGCTGGTCGGTGTCCCGGATTCGCTCATGCGGCGAGGCCGCCGTCGACATGGAGCACGTGACCGGTGATGTAGCCGGACTCTGGCAGGACGAGGAAGGTGATCGCCGAGGCGACCTCGTCGGCAGTGCCCATCCGGCCCTTGGGGATCGCCGCGATGGCGGATGCCTGGACCGCGTCGGCGAGTGTGGTGGTCATGTCGGTCTCGATGAAGCCGGGCGCCACCGCGTTGACCGTGATGTCGCGGCTGGCGACCTCGCGGGCGAGCGACTTGGTCAATCCGATGAGCCCGGCTTTCGCGGCCGAGTAGTTGGACTGCCCGGCGTTGCCGATCACGCCGGCGATACTCGACACGTTGACGATACGGCCGAATCGCTGACGCAGCATCGGCCGGAGTGCGGCTCGGCAGATGTGGAACGCGGCGGTGAGGTCGATGGCGATGACCGCGTCCCAGTCGTCGTCGGCGAGTCGCATGGCGAGGTTGTCCCGGGTGATCCCCGCGTTGTTGACGACGATGTCGATGCCCCCGAGGGCCTGGACCGTCTGCTCGACGAGGCCCGCAGCGGCACTCGGATCGGCGAGGTCGGCGCCCAGGGCGATGGCCGTCGCGCCGTGGTCGTTGCGCAACGCGGTGACGACGGCCTCGGCGCTCTCCGGGTGCGCTGAGTATGCGACTGCCACCGACGCGCCGGCTTTGGCGAACGCCATCGCCGTCGCCCTGCCGATTCCGCGGGACGCGCCGGTGACCAGGGCACGCCTGCCTTCGAGGGGACGCGGATCGCTCACCGTACGACCGCCGCGACGTCGAGATGCGCAGCGGCGTCAGCGCTGCTCACCGACACCGCGCGGACATCCGGAACGATGCGCTTGGCCAGCCCGCTCAGCACCGCGCCGGGTCCGACTTCGACCAGCAGCTCGGCGCCGAGGCCCACGAGGCGGTGCACGCAGTCGATCCATCGCACCGGCGACGTGAGCTGGGCGCGCAATCGATCACGCAACGCGGTGGCGGTGTGCACGTCGCATGCATCAACGTTGCACACGACCGGCGGTCGCGGATCGGACAGCGCAACGCCGTCCAGCGCGGCCTCGAACCGCGACGCCGCAGACGCCATCAAGGGCGAATGGAATGCGCCGCTGACGTTGAGCGGGATGGCTCGTCGCGCGCCGCGTGACAGGGCAAGCTTCGACGCCGCTTCGACACCGCCGGTCGAGCCACTGATGACCAACTGCCCGGGGGCATTGTGATTGGCGACAACCACCACCTCGCCGGTCTCGCGCTCGGTTTCGTCGCACACCGCGGTTGCCGCGTCGACGTCGATGCCGATCAACGCGCACATGGTCCCTTCGCGCATCGCCGCCATCGCCCGGCCACGCTCGATGACGAGTCGCATCGCGTCTGCGGGATTGAGCGCAGTGGCGGCCACGGCTGCCGCGTACTCGCCGACGCTGTGCCCCGCGACCGCGACGATCTCGAGATCGTCCGGCAGGGTGCTGCGCAGCGCGCATTCCACAAAGAGCAGCGCCGGCTGCGCGATGTCCGTGGCGCGAAGTTGCGCGTCAGCGCCGGACAGCGCGGTGCGCAGGTCGAGTCCAGACGATTGCGCTGCCTCGAGCATGTCCACGGCGATGGGGAGATCGATCAACCCATCCGCCATACCGGCGGCCTGGCTGCCCTGTCCGGGAAAGCAGAGTGCGACTCGGGCCAACAGGACCGGATGGTTACTCGGTGACGACCACTTCGCGGCCGCGATAGTGGCCGCAATTCGGGCAGACGCGGTGTGGGATTCGCGGCTGGCGGCAGCGCGGGCATGGCGAGAGCGTCGGCATTTCGAGGGCATGATGAGAGCGCCGAAAGTCGCGGCGGCGCTTTGAGATCTTTTGCTTGGGAAGCGGCATGCTCGATTTCTCCGGGGACGGCGCGCACGCACAGCAGCGCGGCCAGTGAATGCGGTCAGTATAGCGGCGTGTCCGCGCCGGGCGACCCGAGACGCTAGTCTCGCTCCCGGCGTTTCCGCCGCGATCCACCCTCGGCGGGGAGTGCGTCGATCCCCTTCCGGACCGTCGTGGCAGCGCGCATCAGCTGGTCCTCGAGTCGGAGCATGACCTCGCGGGCGTAGGCGTCGGCCTCGCTGCAGGTCTTGGCCGCTCGCTCCTCGGCCTCGGTCAGCACGGTTGCCGCGTGCTCGCGAGCCTGCTCGGCGATGGCGTGATCGCCGACCATCACCGCGGCGCGAGCCGCGGCCTCGTCGATCACCCGTGCCGCCTCGGTCTCGGCGCGGGAGAGGATCCGCTCCGCCTCCTGCTCGGCCTCGACGAGCACACGGCGCTGATCCTCGAGGAGATGGCGGGCCTGCATCAGCTCGTCGGGAAGCCCGAGCCTGGTGCGGTCGATGAGCTCGAGCAGCTCGTCCTCGTTGACCACGACACCGGCGGTGAAGGGCACGCGCCGGCCGGTGCTCACCAGCTCCTCGAGCTGGTCGACGAGGTCGATCACCGTGGGATCCAGGTTCGCCGGTGGATCGCTCACGAGCTCCGTGCCTCGCGTTCGCGCTGCTCGGCGAAGCGCCGGCGCATCGCCTCCACGCTCACTGGTGGGGCCATATCGGTGACGTTGCCACCGAGGTGACACACCTCCTTGATGAGCGACGACGAGATGAACACGTTGGAGAACGAGGTCATCAGGAACACGGTGTTCACCGCGGGGTTGAGCCGCCGGTTCATCAGGGCCATCTGGAATTCCGACTCGAAATCGCTGATGACCCGAAGCCCGCGAACGATCGCGATTGCCCCCGTGCCCGCCGCGAAGTCGACAGTGAGCCCGTCGAACGTGGTCACCTCGATCCGTGGCCTCGACTCCAGGCATGCCCGGAGCATCTCGACGCGCTCGCCGGCGGTGAACAGCGGCGACTTGCCGGGATTCTCGAGCACCCCGACGACCACCCTGTCGAAGATCGCCGCGGCGCGATCCAGGATGTCGAGGTGGCCGTACGTCACCGGATCGAAGCTGCCGGGGTACACCGCGATGCGCTCGCTCACGCTGTTCCGTCCGTTGGTGCAGCGGATCGCTGCAGGAAGCTGATGGTGGTCAGGCCGTAACGCGCCTCGCGGAACCGGGTCAGGCTGCCGATCTGCTCGGGGATGTCGCGGGCGCGGTGATGTTCGCACACGACAAGACGCGGTGGAGCCGCTCCGAGCAACTCGAGCACGCTCTCCAGCTCGGGATCCTGATATGGAGCATCCACGTAGCAGAGGTCGGCCGCCTCGGTCTGCTCGGAAGCGCCGCGCAGCCAGCGCCGGACATCGGCGCCCACGATGCTGCATCGATCCCGACACCCGAACCGTTCGGCGGTCTTCGCGATCAGCGCCAGCGCCTCACGATGGCGCTCGACGAAGGTCACCGACGCTGCGCCGCGGGACAGCGCCTCGAACCCGACCGTCCCGGCGCCGGCGTAGAGATCGAGCATGCGGGCTCCCACCACGCGGTTTCCGAGGATGTCGTAGACCGACTGCCGGACCATGGCCCTGGTCGGCCGCACCTCGCGGCCGGACGGAGTGCTGACCACGCGTCCGCGCCACTCCCCCGCCGTGATCCGGGTCTGGGCCAGGTGCTGCGGCCCCGTCTTCAGACGCGCTGGCATGAAGGGATGCGGAGCACGTCAGTCGATGTCGAAGACAGCGCGGTAGCCATTCATCGACTCCGAGAGGGGCTGCCAGGCTGAGAGATCGGCGTCGTGGTCGAGCCATGCGAGCGCTGCCTGGCGGGCGCGCCGTCCGAGCGCCACATCGAGGAGATCCGCGGCGAGCATCTCGGGAAGCCCGTGCTGGCGGAGGCCGACGATCTGCCCGGGGCCGCGGAGCTGGAGGTCGCGTTCGGCAAGCTCGAAGCCGCTGTCCGTGGCGGCGACGGCGGCGAGGCGCTGCGAGCCCTCCTCGTCGATCCCGCCTTCGAAGAGCAGGCAGAACGACTGGTGTTGATCGCGCCCGACCCTGCCTCGGAACTGATGGAGCTGAGCGAGTCCGAATCGCTCGGCGCCCTCGATGACCATGATCGTCGCGTTGGGGATGTCGACGCCGACCTCGACCACGCTGGTCGCCACCAGGACGTCGGCGTCACCGCGGACGAACCGGTCCATCCGCTCGATCTTCTCTCGCGCCGGCATGCGTCCGTGGAGAAGTTCCACGCGCAGGTCGGGGAAGACCGTCGTGCTGAGGCGGTCGTACTCCGCGGTTGCGCTGCGCGCCCCGAGCTTGTCGGATTCCTCGATGAGCGGGCAGATGACGAACGCTTGGCGCCCCTTGCGCACCTCGGACCGCACGAACTCGTAGGCGGCGTCGCGCTCCTGGGGTGGGACGACACGCGTCTCGACCGGATGCCGTCCGGGCGGCATCTCGCGCAGCTCGCTGAGGTCCACGTCACCATAGAGCGTGTTCGAAAGCGAGCGCGGGATCGGGGTCGCCGTCATCGCGAGGTAGTTGGGCATCGCTCCCGATGTCTGGCGCAGGCGCTGGCGCTGAGCAACGCCGAAACGATGCTGCTCGTCGACCACGACGAGCCCGAGATTGACCATGGCCACGCCGTCCTCGATGAGCGCGTGGGTCCCGACGATCAGTGAGTCGTGGCCGCCCGCGAGACCCGCGAGGATCTCCCGGCGCGCCGCTGCCGAGGTGCTGCCGACGAGCAGCCGGGGCGGCAGGCCGTGCTGGGCCAGCAGCTTCTCCAGGGTCGCGTGATGCTGGCGCGCCAGGATCTCGGTCGGCGCCATGACCGCAGTCTGGAATCCCCCGTGGTGGGTCATGAGCGCTGCCAGTGCGGCCACCACGGTCTTGCCGCTGCCGACATCACCCTGGAGCAGCCGGTTCATCGGTCCGGGCGCCGCAAGGTCGGTGAGGATCTCGTGACCGGCGACGCGCTGGCCGTCGGTGAGCTTGAACGGCAGCGTCGCAACGAACCGGCGCGCAAGGTCGATGTCGTAGGCGACGATCACCCCAGGTCCGCTCAAGCGCCGGCGGCGTGCGCGCTCGGCCGCCACCTGCAGCAGGAAGAGTTCCTCGAAAGCGATGCGCTCGCGAGCGCGGGCAGCCGTCGCCAGGTCGCCAGGCACGTGCACCTGGTAGATCGCCTCCGCAATCGGCATCAGTCCTTCGGCCTCGCGGACCGATGGCGGCAGGCGGTCCGGGAGCTGGGTCGCAAACCCGAGCAGCGGCTCGATGCGCGTGCGCAGGAAACGTGACGTGATGCCCTGGGTCTCGGGATACACCGGCGCGAGCGTGCCGACGTGATGCTGGTCGCGCCCCGCGCGTTCGAAGGTGGGACTGCGGAAGGTCATTCCAGTGCGCGTCGACTCGACCTTGCCGCTGACCATGAGCTCCATCCCGGGTTGAAGCTGGCGGACGAGAAATGGTTGGTTGAACCACACTGCGTTGGCCACACCGCCGTCGTCCTCGAGCGTCGCCTCGACGAGCATCATCTTCTTGTACGGGCTTCGCCGCGAGCTGATGTTGCGGATGCGTACATGCGAGGTCTGCACGATTCCCGGTTGCAGCGCCCGCAGCGGCACGGTCTGGCGCGTGTCCTCATAGCGGCGCGGGAGGTGAAAGAGCAGATCCCGCACGGTGGTGAGCCCCAGCTTCTCGAGTCGCTGCGCCTGTCGCGGACCAATACCCGTGATCCGGTGCAGCGGCAGGTCAAGGTCGAGCGGCACATGGGCCGGGGTCACGATTGAGACGAGTTGCGACGTCACAGCTGCTCCATCGTGGCAGGCCAGCCCGGTTAGTCCGCGCCCAGGCAGGCGACTCCCAGACCACCGGGGCCGCTGTACGCGCCGACAACAGGGCCGATCCGCCCCCGGATTGCGTTGACGTTCAACACCACGGTGCTCAGACGAGCCTCCAGGTCGAGCAGTGACTCGGCCGTGGCCGCGTGAAACTCTGCGAGCCCGCGCAGGGGCGCGCACCCACGGACGCCCTCCACGATCATCTCGACACCCTTCGACCAGCTCCGCGGGCGGGCGACCGGGTGGACCTCGCCGTCGCGAATGGCGATGAGCGGTTTGACGTTGAGCAGGCTGCCCACAAAGGCCTGGGCGCGGCCGATCCGCCCGCCGCGGTGCAGGTAGGTCAGGCTGTCGAGGAGCACAAGAATCGTGACCTTGCTCCGCCGCCGGGTGGCCTTGTCGGCAACCACAGCGGCGCTGTCGCCCGCCTTGATGTCGTCGAGCGCCGCGCGCACCAGCAGTTGGAGGCCGCCGCTCACGCTCTCGGTGTCGACGAGGTGAATGCGCGCGGGATCGAAGTCCTTCGCCGCCAGCGTCGCCGATTGCAGGGTGCCGCTCAGCTTCGAGGAGATGTGCAATCCGACGACGAGGTCGTCCGGGTTCGCCAGCAGCGTCTGGTAGAGCGTTGCGAACGCGTCGGGGGACGGCTGCGATGTCGTCGGGTGCACGCCCGCGTGCTCGAGCTTCGCGTAGAACTGATCGGGGTCGATATCGATGCCGTCGCGGTACTGCTCATCGCCGAACCGCACGATCAGCGGGACGATATGCACGCCCAGCGCCTGCGCGTCCGAGGGGGGGATATCGGATGTGCTGTCGGTGACGAGGTGGATCACCCTATTCGAGCGAGAGCACGTACGGGTAGTGCTCTTGTCCCCCCGCCTGCAGCTCGAACTCGGTCTCGGGGTGCGCGGTTCGCAGGCTGCCGACCAGTGCCGCCGCCTCTTGCTCATCGATCTCGTGACCGGAATACACGGTGACCAGTTCCGGCTGCGCATCCTGCGATTGGAGCACCGCCTCGATGACGCCGAGATAATCGCTGCCGACCTGGGTGATCACGTCATCAACCACCGCGATGACGTCGCCGAGCTTGATGTCATGGCCGTTGACACTGGTGTCGCGGACGGCGTGGGTCACCTCCACCGCGCGCACCGTCGCGATCGCGGCGAGCATTCGCTCGACGTTCTCCTCGATGCTTGCCGTGGCGTCGAACGCGAGCAGTGCGCTGATGCCCTGCGGGAGGTTGCGTGTGGGCACCACGCGGACCTCGCATCCCTCAGCGAGCGGATCAACCTGCTCCGCGGTGAGGATGACGTTGCCGTTGTTGGGCAGAAGGATCACGCGCTCCGCGTTGACCGCACGCACGCCGTTGAGCAGATCCTCGATCGACGGGTTCATGGTCTGGCCGCCGCTGACCACGATGTCGGCGCCGAGGCTCCCCATGATTTCGCGAAAACCCTCGCCGGGAGCGACGCTGGCGACGCCGATGGCTTTCGGGGGAGCCTGCGGACGCTCCTGCACCGCGGTCCCAATCGTCTCCGCCTCGTTCGCCTCGGCGCGCGCGAGCACGTCGTGGTGCTGTGCGGACATGTCCTCGACCTTGAGCTTGCTCATCCGCCCCCGCGATGAGGCCGCGGCAATGAGCTCCGCCGGGTCGCCGGTGTGAATGTGCACACGCACGAGCTCAGGATCGCCGACCACGAGCGCCGACTCGCCGAGCGCGGAGAGCTCGCTGCGGATCGCCTCGACATCGAGCCCGGGACCGTTGATCAGGAATTCTGTGCAGTACCCCCAGCCCTGCTCGCGCGGGGCGATGGCCGCTGCTCCGCGCCGCGCGACCGGCGAGCCCGTCGCCTCCATGTCACCGGGATTCGGCGGGAGTCGTAGCGCGGGCTCGCCGGACCGCCGGAGCAGCGCCGGCACCGGCGCAGCCGCATGGGCGTCGCCCACCGCCCGGGCAAACCCCTCGAGGATCACCGCCAGCCCGAAGCCCCCGGCATCGACGACGTTGGCATCTCGGAGCACCTGGAGTTGATCGGTCGTCCGCTCGACGGCCGCGTGGGCTTCGGTGACAACGCGATCCAGCACCACCCGGATGTCGTCAGTGGATGCGGCAGATGCGGCGCCGGCCGAGGCCGCGTCCCGGACGACCGTGAGGATGGTGCCCTCGGTGGGCTTCATCACCGCGCGGTATGCGACCGCCGAAGCCTCGGTGAGCGCCAGCGCGACACCGCCCGCATCGAGATGGGCACGCTGCGCGGACCCCTGGGCGAAGCCCCGGAGGATCTGCGAGAGGATGACGCCGCTGTTCCCGCGGGCTCCCATGAGCGAGCCGTGCGCGGCCGCGGCGAGCACCGAGTCCGCCCCATCGGGCGTGGGGGCGTGACGAGCCTCCTCCACCGCCGAGCGCAGGGTCAGGTACATGTTCGAGCCGGTGTCGCCGTCGGGCACCGGGAAGACGTTGAGGTCATTGATCTCCTGCTGGTTCGCCTCCAGCCAGGAGAGCGCGGCCGTCAGCCCTGCGAGCACCTGCTCGCCACCGATCTCGCGCAGCGGTTCGCGGAGCACGGACAGCTCCGGCGCTGGTTTAGTGGCGGACACCGTCGTTCTCCGCGTGGATGCCCTGGACGTTGACGTTCACCGCAACCACCGGCAGCCCCAGGGTCTTCTCGACCGAGTAACTGACCGCGCTCATGAGGTTGTGGGCCACCTCGCTGATCCTGGTTCCGTACTCGACGATGACGTACAGCTCGATCACCAAACCGTCGGGGGTGACCTGGATCTCGACGCCTCGGTGCACGTTCTCGCGGTTCAGCCGCTCGGCAATCCCATCTCGAAGGCCACGCGCAGCCATCCCGACGATGCCGTAGCACTCGTTGGCCGCATGGCCGACGATCGATGCCACCACCCGGGGCGAGACCTCGATCCTGCCCAGGGATGCGGTGCGTGACAGTGCGTCGGACGCCCGGACCTTGCCTTTCACCTATCTCCGTAAGCCCGGTGGGGGCCTGTGGTATCCTCGGCGACCGGCCACCGGTTCATTTCCGGAGGCCGCCGGGCGCCGCCGCCGTGGCTGCGGCCGAATTCTAGTACGCCAGAGCGGGCGCGTCTCAGATAGGCGTTCCCACCCACGAGAGACATGATGTCCCAGCGCTGCGATATCTGCGGGAAGGGCCCGATGGCCGGGAACAACGTGAGCCACTCCAAGGTGCACACCAAGCGTCGATTCCTGCCCAACCTGCACGTCGCCCACCTCATGGTCAAGGGGAAGGACGTCAAGGCCAAGGTCTGCACCCGTTGCCTGCGGACCCAGGCGAAGGCCGCGCGAAGCTAGCTTTCGACTGCGCATCCCGAGTACGATCGCTCCAGAGAGCGGCGGTTGGAGGATCGGATGACGAGAGCCCGTGGGCTCCTGCTGGGCGGAGCGTGTTTCGCGACGCTCATTGGCGCGAACGGCGGGGCGCTGGCGCCTGTGGTCACGAGGGCGGCGACTGTTCCTGCGCGGGCGGCGGTTCGTCCGGCGACGAGCAGGCCTGTCGCAGCGGCGGCCTCTTTCACGACCGCGATGATCTCCAAGGCCAGGCCGGTGTCGAGCCGGCCCTGGCGCCTTGCCCATGTGGGACGGAGCAGTGCCCCGACCGACGTGTCGGCGACGGTCACGAGCGTTGTTCCAGCTGCTGGGCCTTCTGGGGTGGGGACGTCGATCACCATCAATGGGACGGGATTCACGGACGCAAGCGATGTCGTCATTGGCGGGACGGTCATTACGGCCAACCCCTGTCCGTCGCCCGGTGGCTGCTTCACATTCGTGAGCGACACGGTGATCACCGCAACCACACCTCCTGATGTCGCAGGCAGTTCTGACGTCACCGTCGACAATCTGAACTTCCCCGGCACGCTGAATCCCCCGAGCGACTACTACACATTCCTTGACCAGCCCACGGTCACCAACGTCGCCAGCCCCCAGAGCGAAGGGGCGACGGGGATCACGGTGACTGGCACCAACTTCTCCATTCCGGGGCCGCCGACCACTTCTGCGGTGACGGAGGTGGACCTGGTGCCGACATTCACCGGGCCGACCGTGGCGCTGGCGACTCCGTGCTCGAGCTCCGGTCAGCCCGATTGCTTTGATTTCACCAACGACACGCACATGCCGATCGACCTCCCCGCGACGAACATCGCGCCCGGCCAGTACGACACGGTGGTGGTGACGCCCGGAGGTACATCGACGACGCCGTCCAGCGACCTCCTGGTGGTGCAGCAGGACGCCCCCGCCGTCACGTCGGTGAGTCCTGATTCCGGTCCCCAAAGCGGTGGGTCTCCGGCGATCACGATTCACGGCACCGGATTCAGCGGCACCGGGTTTACGACGACCGACGTCTCGTTTGGGGGAACGTCCGCAAGTTTCTCGGTGACAAATTCGACGACCATCGCCGCAACGCCGCCCGCAGGCACCGGCCTCGTGGACATAACGGTCACGACGTCATCGACCGACGGTACGTCGGTGCAGACGAGTGCGACAGCTCCTGCCGACACGTATGTCTATGCACCGGTGCCGACAGTGACCGGCGTCTCCCCGCCCACAGGTCCTACCGGCGGCCACAACGGCCCGATTGTTGTCACCGGGACGGGTTTTGAGTCGAACAACGGCGTATCCAACGCCAATTTCGCCGCCACCGACGTTTTCGTTGGCGCCACCGACGTCAGCATCGTGCCGTGCCCTGGGACGCCGACCAACCCCTGCTTCACCATCAACAGCGCCACCAAGATCACCCTGCAGGACATGCCCGTGCACGCCGTAGGCCCGGTCGACATCACGGTGCACAGCGTGGGTGGCGTGAGCGCCATATCCAGCGGTGACAAGTACACATACCAAGTCAGTCCCGCGGTGACCGGCGTCTCACCGACCGCAGGAGTGCTCGGTGGCGGCAACAACATCACCGTCACCGGGAGTGACTTCACGGGCGCCACCACGGTATTTGTCGGTGCGAACCCCATCTCGCCGTGTCCTGGACCACCCTGCTTCACAGCCACGAACACCACGATCAGCATTCAAGGTCTCCCCTCGCACGCTGCGGGCACCGTCGACATCACGGTAGAGACACCCGGCGGCACGAGCCCGGTCACAGCTGCTGACGAGTACGCGTACGCGCCGGTGCCAACCGTCACCAATGTCACGCCGGGCGACGGGCCCATCGGCGGAACGAACACGATCACGATTGCCGGTACCGGCTTCTCATCGGGCTCCCTGTTCAGCGCAACCCGCGTCACGGTCGATACAACGGCGGTCACCGCGACGCCGTGTCCCGGCATTCCCACCAGCCCCTGTTTCGACCTCGGCGGGTCGACGTCGATCACGGTGAGGGATCTGCCCGGGCACGCGGCCGGGACCGTGGACATCACCGTCACAACGGCCGGTGGCCTCAGCCTGACTTCCGTACCCGATCAATATCAGTATGTCGCTGCGCCGACGGTCACGGCTGTCGTACCACCCACGGGTCCCGCGGGAGGCGGCAACTCGGTCGGGCTCACTGGCACCAATTTCCAGGGCACCGGATTCACGACGTCCGACGTCTTGGTGGGTGCGACCGACATCTCGACGACATGTCCCGGATCTCCGTGCTTCATCGTCAACAGCCCCGCCTCGATCACCGTCAACAACATGCCGCTGCACGCGGCCGGTCCGGTTGATATCACGGTGCAGACTCCCGGCGGGACGAGCCCGCTATCGGGCGCGGATCA
>Ga0208849_1000408_pt1 | contig 40791 bp, 38 predicted proteins | sample NGESurdeep072012_10_FD_184470 | JGI IMG/M metagenome (GOLD analysis project Ga0208849, IMG submission 184470) | Arctic peat soil microbial communities from Barrow, Alaska - NGEE Surface sample 53-3 deep-072012 (SPAdes) | ecosystem: Environmental > Terrestrial > Soil > Wetlands > Peat ... | reverse complement strand
CGTGAGGAGTTGCACCTTCGCGGGCCTCGTGGGCACGAACTACACCCTCAGCGCCAGCGCGACCGGCCTCACCACCGCCACGAGTTCGAGCTTCTCGCCAACTTCTTCTGGCGGCACTCAACTGGTCTTCACCACCCAGCCGGTGGGGGGCACGCACGGCGCGACGATGTCCTCCGTGGCTGTGTCCGTCGAGAACGCGTCTGGAACGGTTATCACGACATCTACGGCGTCGATAACGATCGCTCTCGGCTCCGGCTCTGGGAGGCTCTCAGGTACATTGACGCTCAACGCGGTCAATGGCGTCGCGACCTTCTCTGGTCTCTCCATTAGTCGTAGTGGTTCGGGCGACACCCTCGTAGTCACCTCGAGCGGCCTCACCTCGGCGACGAGCACGGCCTTCACGGAGTTGTGATGAGCACGCGCACTTCGTCAACGTCATCGACTCGCGCCGAGAGGGGCGTTCCTAAAGGGAGGGGATCACAAAACCAAGGGGCCGGCGACGAGAACGGCAGCGTGCTCGTGTTGGCGCTGCTCTTCCTAGTGGCGATAAGTCTGATCCTCGCCGCACTTGCGTCATGGGTGACCAACGACTTGAATAATTCGTCAAAATTCAGCTCAGCTCGCTCTCTCCAGTTCGCCGCCAACAGCGCGACCGAGTTAGCGATCCAGAGCATTCGCTACACCCCACTCTTGTCAGCCGGTCAAACGCTGAACGCGAGCCCACCGACGCCCTGCTGGGGGAGTGGACCACCGTCTCAACTCACCGGTTCCAACAGCATTGACGGTGTGGGTATCGAAGTGTGGTGCAGTACTGTTTGGGCTCCCTCGAGCGCTAGCACGCGGGTGGTGACGTTTTCGGCGTGCCTTAGTGGCGTCCTTGCCTCGACGTGCGCGATCAATCCCACGCTCGCCGCTGTCGTGGCCTTCGACGACTATCCACCCGGCGTGAGCACGCCCAACCCCGGCGTGTGCGCCGTCTACTGCGGAACCGGCCTCACCGTCGAAAGTTGGCTGTGGGCGCCGCAAACTCCGACGGTCACGAGCATTAATCCCCCGTCGGGCGCGGTCGTTAGCACCACGACGATAACGCTCACTGGTTCAGGCTTCGTTAACGGCACCACGGTGAACTTCGTCGAAGAGAGTGGCCGCACGCCGAGTTCGGCCAACGTCGTTCTTGCAGCCTCCAGCGTCGTTGTCGCTGGACCTACGATCATTTCAGCCGTCGTGCCAACGGTGACTTCAGGTGCGTCGTACTTTGTCACGGTCACCACGCCCTCGGGCACCAGCGCCTTCGGCCCGATCTTCACGTATTCCTAGACACGCGTCGTTTCGAGCCCGTTGATTCGACGGCGAGGACGTCGCGTGACTCGTCATCACTACGAATCGATGATTCATATGGACTTAATGCGAGTGCGTTGCCGTGAGTTGTTGAATAATTGCGAATCTCGCAAGACTGCGTAGTTTTCTCGATACCTATAGTTCGTTCGCTGGTTGCAGTCGAGAGTGTTTCCGAATGTCGGTGAACCTATGAACGAAAGGGAGCAACAGTGTTTAGTTCTTACCGTAATATCATGGCCCGCAAGGCCGCTGGAGAGATGGACGAGACTGGGTTCACTTTGATAGAACTCCTCATCGTTATCGTCGTCCTCGGTATTCTCGCGGGTGTAGTTATCTTTGCCCTTGGTGGGGTAACTGGTCAAAGTGCCATCGCGTCTTGTAAGGCGGATGGTGCAACTCTCACGACCGCGATGGCCGCGTACAACGCCCAGAACGGTGCGAACCCGCAAGCGGACTCTGATCTCGTGGGTAACGGAGTTCAGTCATGGCCGTCCAACTTCGGTCACTACGCCTTCGGGTTGGTGAGCGGTGTGTTGTACGTGGAAACTGGCCAGACCACCGCCATCGCCACGGCATGGTCGGCAAGTCCGACCGCCTCTGGAGCAGGCGTCGCTGCGTACACTGGCGTATCCAGTTGCAGCTCGGTTTTGTAAGTAAGAATCTAGTTTGACTTAGGTCGAAGCGCCCAGCATCCGTGCTGGGCGCTTCGACTTTCCCCCGTAGAAGAGGTCTTCTGATGAGCAGTGAACAGCTTGGAGCGATTGAGCCTCTTCTCGAGATTCTTTGGGAGAAGAGCGGAAGCGACCTCCTTCTTATCGGCGCTTCGACGCCCAGAATCCGTATCAACGGTCAACTCGTTCCAATTGAAAATGCGGCGGAACTTACGGGGAATGAAATCGACGACATGGTTCAACCTCTCCTGAGTCCTGACCAACGTCTTCAGTTCAAAGAGCAGATGGACGTCGACTTCGCTTTTTCGTGGCTGGACCGAGCGAGACTTCGTGGGAGTGTCTTCACTCAAAAGGGACAGACCGCTCTCGCACTAAGGATCATTCCAACGAAGATTCCGAGTTTTGAGGATCTGGGGCTGCCGGCGGGGGTGGACTGGATTGCCGAACAGACTCGAGGATTTGTGCTCGTCACTGGCCCGACGGGATCGGGCAAGTCAACAACACTGGCTTCCATCATCGACCGCATGAACGCAACGCGAGCGTCGCACATTCTCACCATCGAAGACCCCGTCGAGTACGTGCATCAACACAAAATGTCCGCCGTTACGCAACGCGAAATAGGCCAGGACAGTCCCTCCTTCGAGCGCGCGCTTCGTTCAGCACTACGTGAAGACCCCGACGTCCTGCTCGTGGGTGAGATGCGCGATATCGATTCGATTCAAATCGCACTGACGATGGCCGAGACGGGCCACTTAGTCTTTGGCACGTTGCACACCAACGACGCACCCCAAGCCGTCGACCGAATTATTGACGTGTTCCCCGCCGCTCGCCAGGAACAGACGAGAGTCCAACTGGCGGCGTCGCTCACGGCGATAATCGCGCAGCGCTTGGTGCCAAAAATCGGCGGCGGAATGGTCGCGGCCTTTGAGATCCTCATCGCCACGAACGCGGTGAGGAACTTGATTCGAGAAGGTCGCTCCAATCAACTACAGAACGTGATGATGACGAACAGCAGAGAGGGAATGCAGACCCTGGAGAACAGTCTCGGCAAACTCGTGGCCGACGGCATCGTCAGTGCCGACGACGCGATGAAGGTGGCGGTTCATCCGAAGGAGCTGTCGCGCATATTGGCCCAGTCCGGTGTCGCCACGGCCAAGGACTGAGCAGAGGTGCGCACCAATCAGGGCCCAAATCTTCCTTACTCCGTTGTCGCGGGCGTCGCGCCTACCAGTTCGGGCTGGCTCGTAGCGAGCGCGAAACTACGCGGCGCCACCTTCGCCCCGGAAGAAGCGCTGCTCTGTGATTCATTTCGACAGGTGCTTGACGTGCGACCGTCGTACACCATCATCGTGGTGAATGTGCCCATTGGCTACCTCGACGATCTTGACACCGGCCAACGGTCGTGTGACCGCGAAGCACAGGCGATTCTTGGTGACCACTCGTCAGTCGTGCGCGACGCGCCGACGCGCTCGTCGCTCCTCGTGGATGCAAACGACGGCGACTTTCTCTTCGAGCGCTACCGCGAAGTAGCGCTAGAGATTTCTCCTTCGAATCAAAGAGTGGTCTACGAAGGCAATCCCGAGTTGAGTTTCTACCAATTGAACGGTGATGAATCGTTGCGATGGTCCGGTGACAGCGACGAGGGTCGTATCGAACGTCGTGCGGTGTTAGAGCTGAAGATTCCCGGCGTGAGGAGAGTCCTCGACGCGGATATGGCCGAAATCACTCAGAGTGAACTCCACGACGTGGCGGCACTCCTCTGGACGGCGCGCCGAGTCTTTGGCCACAGCGCCACTCGTCTACCAACCGACGGCGAATGGGACAGCGAAGGACTGCGAATGGAGCTGGTGATGTGATCAGCGCTAACGCTGGTATCGCGAAGTTGTTAAAAGCGTCCAAAGGGCGCGAGCAGTTCGGGCCCCGCGTAGATGGCGACCGCGGCACCCAGCGCTAAAAAGACGCCGTAGGGAATCTGTTGCTGGCGACTCATTCGTTTCGTAACGATGAGGCCAACACCCACTAGGGCACCGATGACGTTGGCGGTGAAGAAGCCCAGTAGTACGTAACGAATGCCGAGCCACCCGAGCGCGAGACCGAGCACGAGGGCGAGCCGCACGTCGCCGAATCCGAGTAAGCGTGGACTCGCGAAATTGAGGACGAAGAAGACAACCCACCAACCGAGCGCGTATAGCGCCGCCGTACCAAGGCGGTCCCACTGGCCGGTGACCGCGGCGGCGAGGATGAGCAGACCGCCAACCATGAACAACGTTGGATAGACGATTCTTTTAGGAAGAACGAGATGCTCCGCGTCGATGAACGCGAGCGCGAGCAAGCTGGCGAGGAACACGAGAATCGCTGGCAGAGCCCAATTGAAACCGAGTCGGGCCGCCGCCCCGGCGAAGAGTGCGCCACCGGCGAGTTCGATCAAGGGATAGCGAATGGCTATTGGCGAGTGACAGTTGCGGCAGCGTCCCTTGAGAATCAGCCACGACACGACGGGGATGTTGTCTCTCTCTTGTATCGCCGCCGAGCACGTGGGGCACCTCGATCGCGGCGACACGATCGACTCATGGCGCGGGACGCGATAGATAACGACGTTCAAGAAGGACCCTACGGCTAGTCCGAACAGCGCGCAGACGCCGATCAACGCCGCTAACAAGAGTGCTCGATTCGTACGTCGCGGCGAGGTCTCACGCGACGTGAACCCAGTTGGTGGGAGTAGTGCTCATCTGAAAGGAGTCTGCCTCGCTCGAAGTACGACGGGTCTAATGGTTGAACTTTACTTGGACGTCCATCAGGCGGCGGCACTCGCGCTACGCGAAAATGTAGTGGCCGTCTATACGATTTCTGCGACTGATTCGTCGCCGATCTCGTGGCCAACGTTAATTCATTATTAAATTTAATTCGTCATAGTGATGACGACGCACGTCGTTCCAACACGCGAAGTTGCCACAGTTTCGTGAAACGTGTCAGTTAGGATTCAAGTTATTAGGACTCGTGTTAAATCGTGAAAGAGGAAGATCCGTGGTGATCTCAACTGGTCGCCGATACCGATATGGTGCGAGTTTTTTGGACCGCGAATCGGGCGTGCGCTTTTACGGCCATCATCCTTTAGAACGGCCCGACCTGTGGAAGCGCTACCTCGACGGCGCCGAGGGACAGTACCGTCACCGCGGCTTTGAAGGTGCGCTGCAGCGTAAAAAGCTCGAATTAGCGAACGACATTCCACTCTTCGTCGTTGGCATGGACCCCGAAGGAAAAATGGTCGCCGGCGTGCGCTTTCACGGCCCATTAGAAGGTAGTCACCTCTCGGCCGTCATCGGCGAGATGGCGGCCTCACCCGACATCGAAGAGATTGTCAACCTCATGGACCGTGGTGCTCGTTACGGGGTCATTGAGGTAAAGGGCGCGTGGTCCAACGGCAAGGGCGTTACCGGACACCGACTCCTACCAGCAATATGTCGTTCGGCCCTCTACGCGATGAACTGGCTCGGCGCCGAACACATCATCGCCGCCATCTCGGACACCCTGTTGCCCTTCAGCGACGCCTCCGGTGGTCGTCAGATCGGCAACACTCCCGTACCGTTCCCCGACGACCGATACAAGACGGTCGCGGTGTGGTGGAAACGTTCCCAGGTACAAGAGCTCAGTACCGACGAGACCCTCAAGGCCATGCGGATCGAAATCGAAGATCTACAGCGCGCTCCGGTGTTGATCGACGCGGGGCCGGTCGACGCAGTGTCGACTCAGACACTTGCGTGGCGTCCACTCGTGCTCGACGTGAGCGCGAGAGTGCAACGTGAGGTCTTGCGCGTGTTGCGCGAAGACCCTTCGCTCCAGTTCTTTGATCGCTTCGAAGAGCAACGAGATGAACTCCGTGGTATTCGTCCGACGCCCGCTGCGTCAATCCTCGAGGAAGGGCAACGATGGGTGTACTACCCGTGGCGTCGAGCCGTCGTGCGCCTCTTGGCCCCTCGTGCCTTTACGACGCTGCGCCTTGATCGCAACCGCAACAAGATAACGCGCGCCGAACAGGCGTCCCAACGCGCACTGCGAATCGGCATCGTGGGCCAAAGCGCCGGTCACGTCGTCGCCCACGTGCTCGCGATGGAGGGTCTGGCGGGCGAACTCCGCTTGGCCGACTTCGACACCATTTCGTTGTCCAATCTCAATCGCATTCCCGCCTCCGTGCTGGAGTTGGGCGTCAACAAAGCGGTGGCGGCGGCTCGAAGGATCGGCGAGATTGACCCGTACCTCCGCGTGGAGGTTCTCACCGAGGGAGTCCAACCGGACAATCTCGAAGCATTCCTCGACGGCCTGGACTTAGTCATCGAAGAGTGTGACTCACTCGATATGAAACTTCTCGTACGAGAGGCCGCGCGAGCTCGACGGATACCGGTGTTGATGGAGACGAGCGACCAAGGCGTACTGGACGTCGAGCGCTACGACCTTGATCCGGATCTCCCACTCTTTCACGGTCTCGTGGCGGGACTGACGTCTTCAATGTTGGCGGGCCTAACGACGGAGCAGAAGGCGCCCTACGTGTTGCGCATCCTTGGCGCGCGCGACGTGTCGTCGCGCGGGGCCGCCTCGCTTTTGGAGATCGGCCAGACCATCACCGGATGGCCGCAGTTGGCGAGCGAAGTAACACTGGGCGCCGCCGCGGTGGCCGCCGCCGTGCGCCGGTTCGGCTCGGACGGGGATCTCCCTTCGGGGCGAGTCAACTTCGACGTCGAAGAAGTGCTCGCCGGTCTTCGACCGGTCGACGTGCCCGTCGACGCGGAAGTTCATTTCTCCTCACCCGCGCCGACGGATCCACCGCTGCAATCGGACGACCCTATTGAACTGATCGTCGACGCGGCCCGGCGTGCGCCCTCGGGTGGCAACGTGCAGCCGTGGCGATTCGAGGCTGAGGGTGATGAGATTCGCTTCTATATTCGACCTGAGCGCACGTCAATGATGGACGTGCAGTTTCGCGCCAGTTACGTCGCCATTGGCGCGGCGCTCTTTAACGCGCGCGTCGCCGCGTCGGCGTTGAACCGTCTGGGCACGATTCGACTGTTTCCCGACGCTGAGTCCAGCGAACACGTCGCCACCATGAAACTCGGCGAAGCGATGGATTTCGAGATTGCCCCGCTCTACGATCACGTGCAAACGCGCACGACGAATCGGCGGATGGGGAGCGCGCCGGAAGTTCCCGAGCACGCCGTGCGCATGCTGACGCGTGGCGTGGAACAAGAGGGCGCGCGCCTGCATTTCGTGACCGAGCCCGAACTGATCAGTGATTTTGCGGAGTTGCTCGCGGACTGCGATCGGATGCGATTTCTTTTGCCCGACGTCCATCGCGAGATGATCGGCGAGCTTCGCTGGCCCGGACGTGACGCCCTCGAAGAGGGGCTCGACGTTCGCACCCTCGAGATGGGTCCAGCCGAGTTCGCCGCGGTGGAGCTCCTCGGCCGTTCCGACGTGATGGGCCATTTGAGCGAGTGGCGCGCGGGTCAGGCCCTCGGCGCGCGCACGCGCGCCGCGGTGCGATCGAGTTCCGCTCTGGCGGCGGTCACGGTTCCTCGCGGTGAACCGACCTGGTACGTGCGCGGCGGCAGCGCCGTTGAGCGATTCTGGCTCGATACGGAGAGGCTCGGTTTGGCCGTACAGCCGGTATCGCCACTGTTCGTGTACGCGAACGGAGAAGAGGACCTGCGCCGTCTCGGTGGCGAGCGGCACCTCGACGAGATGTTTGAGATGTCGGAGAGGTTCAACCACCTCTTAGAGCTCAACGACGGCGAGGCCGTGGCGTTGTTAGTACGCGTCTTTGACGCGCCGCGCCCGAGCGTGCGCAGTATTCGACTGCCCTTAGAAGACGTCCTACGTCGCAAACGTGACCCCGCGGATCTCGTGACGCCGGGGCCGTGACGGATAGCCGAAGGAACGCCGTTTCGCGCCAAATCGTGTGCGAGACTGAGAAATGTTGGTTACTTCTCTAGGGGTGGGCGCTGCGTGGGATTTCCTAGAAGGACGAGACGACGTTCGTCGAAAAGGGATAAACCGTGGCAAATCTGAATGATTCAGGTCGGACGAAGACGAGCGACGAAACACGTCAATTAGTCGAATCAATTCAAAACGGCGTTTTTGGAATGGAAATCGTGGCGGTGGTAGAGCACGACGACGCGATGCTCACTGAGTTCCAGCACTACCCGATGGTCGCTGATGGTGGCGAAGTGGCGTACGACGTCCTCCGTGATCGCGTTGCCGCGCAACTCGCGGGTGCGTCGGATATCGGTTCCTTTTCTTGCGAGGTGTCTGGCGTGGAGTGGAGCGTGCTCGTCGAAGCCATCAAGGGTCCCGAAGACAGTGTCTTGGCTCTTCTGTTCGTTGCTCGTCGCGGCGTGAGCTGGAGCGACCATGAACGATTCTTGATCAGTTCGATCGCGAGTCTTGTTGGCCAGGTCGAAACGCTGGCTCGTCGCGAGAGCAGCTTGTTGCACCAGCAGCGTCTCGATGATCTCGTTGGAATGGTGGCGAATCGCCTCATGTCGGCGTCGTCGTTGACGCGACGAGAGGTTCTGCGATGGACGACCCAGGTGCTGGCCGAGTTTCTCGATGCCGACGTCGCCTTTCTTCGAAGCAACGATCTCGAGAGGGGGCTAAGCATTCTCGAGGCGGAGTGGCCCACGCGCGAGAACGTGCCCGATCCCGATCCACTCGGCGCCGTTCCCTTTGATAGTGATCCGATCTTCTCGATCACGAGGGACCTCAAGGAGCCTTACTACTTGGGCGGAGAAGAACCTCCCGACAAGTACCAAGAGCGAGTCGAAAAGGCGTCCGGGGTGAAACTCGTCAACGGCGCCGGCGTTCCACTGCTCCAAGGTGAGGCCACGTGGGGCGTATTGGCGTTCTTGCACTTTCATCTCCATAAGTGGATACCCGAGGAGATGAACGCGCTCCAAGCCATCGCCTCGATGCTCATGCAACTAGAGGCTCGAATCGACGCCGAAGATCAGACCGAATACAACGCTCACCACGACGACCTCACGGGACTGCCGAACCGGCGCGCGTTAATTCGTGAGTTGAAGACGCGCTTGGATCACGGTCGCGCTACCGCGGTGCTGGTGGTCGACCTCGACCGGTTCAAGGTGATGAACGACTTCTTGGGACACGCCAGCGGTGACAAGTTACTCGTGACCCTCGCTGAAGGAATTCGTCGGAGCCTTTCGGCGAACGACTTTGCGGCACGCCTCGGGGGCGACGAGTTCGTCTTTCTCATCGACAATGTTAAAGGTGAATCCCAAGTACTCGAGAGCGCGGAAAAGATTCTCGAGATAATCTCCGTCCCGGTCGAAATAGGTGGCCAACGAATCAGTCACACCGCCAGTGTTGGCATCGCCCTAACCGGCACCGATGTGGTGAATGGACTCGACCTGCTGGGCTACGCCGACGTCGCGATGTACGCGGCGAAATCGCAGGGCCGCAACCAAGCGGTCGTGTTCGACGAACAACTGCGCGAAGTGGTCAACGAGCGGTTCCGCATGGAGCTCACCCTTCAAAAAGGAATCGAGAACGAAGAGCTGCGCTTGCACTTCCAACCAGAGGTCGACCTCAACTCCGGGCGCATTCTCGCCGTCGAGGCCCTCGTTCGCTGGGAACACCCAACCAGAGGACTGCTGGTGGCCTCGGACTTCATCCGAGTCGCCGAAGAGACGGGGCTCGTGGTCGAGATTGGCCGCTGGGTCTTCGCTGAAGCGTGCCGCCAGCTCTCGCAGTGGCAGCTCGAATACGCTGAGATGCCTCTCAAGGTGCGCGTCAATATGTCACCGGCTGAATTCATGACCCCCGACCTCGTGGAGTACGTCGAAGACTGCATGAAGGCGAACAACATCAAGGGAGAGCGTCTGTGCATCGAGATCACCGAACACGTGGTCCTGCACGAACCAAAGAGGACCGCGCACATGCTCGAAGGATTTCAGAAGTTGGGCATTGAGATTGCCATCGACGACTTCGGGACTGGATTTGCTTCGATGACCGAGCTGAAGAATCTGCCGGTGAATCTCCTCAAGTTGGATATGAGCTTCGTGAGCGGCATCACGACCGATCCCTACGACTGCGCCATCACCGAGTCGATAATTCGACTCGGTGACGCTCTTCACTTAAAAGTCGTCGCCGAGGGGATCGAGTCGAGTCCGATCATTGACAAGCTCCTCGAACTCGGCTGCTATCGGGGTCAGGGTTACTACATCGCCCGGCCGATGTCGGCTGACGACTTGGCGCCAATGTTGCGTAGCGGCTTCGTGCCTCTCGCCTCGATTCGCTCACAAAGTGAGTTCGAACCAGTGCCCGCGGAAAGACGTTGATGACCTCACTGAACGGTGCGGCACCTCGTAACGAGGAAATCGTAACCAAAGACTACGAACCATGGCTCTTCCAGACCATGCTCGATGAACTCACCAATAACGAGTTGGGTATCGGATTCGTGTATTCGTTGCTCGAACTCGTGGCGAAGCGCTATGGCCTTCGCGACGTCACCGTCACGCTGGTGCACGACACGACGGGCGTGCAGTCGTTTTGCTTGGGCCAGAAGAACGTGGACCCCGACATCATGGCCCACCACGGAAGTTTGGCGGGGCTCTACTGTGATCCCGACGTGGTCCCGGAGAACGAGCGAGACGCTATCCGTACCGCGTGTCAACTCTCACTCTCCTTGCATCTCGCGCGCTACAGTTCGGCCCGCGATCCACTGACGAACCTCGCCAATCGCAGAAGTTTCGACTCCACACTAGAGACGGCGGCCGCGCGCAGTTCTCGCTACGGATGGCCCTTCACGTTGGTGCTGGCCGACCTCAATGATTTCAAAGCCGTCAATGACCGGGTGGGGCACGCGCGCGGGGATGATCTGCTGCGTCGATTCGGCTTCGCCCTACGCAGTTCTGTTCGAAAGGGCGACGCGGCCGCAAGAATTGGTGGCGACGAGTTCGCGGTGATTCTCAGTAACGCCGAGGGCCACGAAGTGACGGGGTTCCTCGATCGTTTACGTTCTATCCTCGCGGCGGCTGGTAACGTTATCGAGTTTTCCGTCGGCACCGCGAGTTCTCCTCGTGATTCGGTCGATCCGGCGGAACTCTTTCGAATTGCCGACGCGCGTCTCTACGCGAAGAAGGGAATAAGCCTCGAATGATGTCCATCACTGAAGAGGATTTTGAACTCGAGTTGCGATCCCTTCCCGGAGTGCTGAACGTTGGCATGAGTTACGGCGACAGTGGCGAGGTCGAGATGGTGAAGTTGGTGATTCTCGGCCAGAACCCCGGACCGATTCGAGTTCAGGCCACGCAGATCGCGAATCTCTACTTCCCCGACGTCACCATTGAATTGGAGGTGGCCGACGCCGCGCAGGCGACCAGCCAGGTCGCCTCGAGAGTGGCGCTCTTGAGCGCCGACTTTGATGAAGCGTCAGGACTCTGTGAAGTTCGACTCGCCTTCGAAGGACGCGTGGGAGTAGGTCGCGCGGAGAGCGGACGTCTCATTGGAGCGGTTGAGGGGACCTTGGCCGCGTTACGCGACCTTGATTGCGAGATTCCCTTTTACTTAGAAGCCGTCAACACCGTCGCGACGGTTCGAGGTTCTCCGGTCGTCGTCACCCTTCGTTCGTTCTCTGACGACGTTGATCTCTTCGGCATCGCCCAGTCCGACGGTGATCCGCTCTCGGCCGCTCGAGCGACGCTGAACGCACTTAATCGGTTTCTCACCAATCCCAACGACGCGAACTTGACCAACTAGAAGCTGTAGTTCAAGTGTTTGATGCCGTTGACGAAGCTCGACGCGAGTTGGTCGGGCGGGCCCGTGGGATGAATCGTTGGTGCGCGCGATAAGAGTTCGCGCCACATCACGGTGATTTCGCGACGGGCGAGATGCGCGCCGAGACAGAAGTGTGGACCCGGCGCGCCAAAACCGTAGTGATCGTTGGGGGTCCTCCCGACGTCAAAGACGTAGGGATCAACAAAGGCGTCTTCGTCGCGATTCGCGGAGTTGTAGAACAAGACGACCTTGTCGCCGGCCTTCAGCTCGAAGCCAGAAAGCGTGTAGTCACTCGCGAGAGTGCGGCGCATCCAAATAACCGGCGACGCCCATCGGACGATCTCGTCGGTACTGGTCTTGGCGAGTCCCTCGTAGTCCTCAACGAGTCGGCGCTGCTGGTCGGGGTACTCGCCAAAGACGTGCAGGGCATGAGCGATGGCCGTCCGGGTCGTTTCGTTGCCCGCCGTGACGAGCAGGACGAAGAACGACGCCAGTTCTTGTTGGGTCAACTTCTCGGACTCGATCTCGGCGTTGACGAGCGCGCTCGTGATGTCGTCAATGGGCTGATCGATTCGGTGCTTGCCGAGTTCCTCCATGATGCCCGTTAACGTGGCGCCCGCTTCGAGAAAGGCGAGAATCGGATCGGTACCTTCGGGGATGAACTCGGGGTCGCCGTTGGAAAGAATGATGTTCGAGCACTTCAGCACCGTGGGATACTCACTGGGCGGTACGCCCATCATCGAACAGATGATCTCTAACGGGAAGGGTGCCGCGATGTCGACAATGAAGTCCCCGGTGCCGTGCTCGCGGGCCTGGGTGATGATCTCGTCCGCCACGCGCTCGATGGAGTCTTCGACGGCACGAACGGTCCTTGGGTTAAATGCGTTGGAGACAATGCGACGAAGCCGCGCGTGCTTGGGATTGTCCGTCGAGATCATGCCCGAGAAGTACTCGACCATCTCGGTGGGCAGATCCAAGAGCGAGACGGCACCGGGGCCGGAGAGGAAGACTTCGGGGCGGCGCGACGCTTCGGCGATGTCCGCGTAGCGCGTGAGCGCGTAGTAGCCCTTTCCCGCGGGCATCTCTATGGAACTTCCTTCGAAGACCGGCTCGTTGTAGTGGCTAATGGGTCGCTCGGCGCGCAACGTACGAAAAACTCCTTCGCGTTCTGCGTAGGGGCGCCTCCAAAAATCCATATTCGATAGGTCGATCTCGTCGACGCCCAGGGCACTGTGCGGTTCGTGCATGGCCTCATCGTAGTGAGTTCGCGCAATCGGGCACAGCCGAACGATTACACGGCAGAATGGGTCAGTGGAATTGACCGATCAAGAACGAGCCAGTCGCCTCTCGGCGCTGAACGCCCTCATTGAATTGATGCGACCGTCGGTCCAGGCTGACGGCGGGGACTTACAGCTCATTCGTTGTGACGTGGAGACCGGTGTCGTTGAAGTGCAACTGGGCGGCGCGTGCTCGAGCTGTGCGATCTCGACCGATACCCTCCAGGGTGGCGTAACGAGAATCCTGACCGACCGTCTGAAGTGGGTTACCGAAGTTATTGGTGGCCTCGATGACTCAATCGACCTCGAAGACTCCTCGCTGCTCGGTACTGGTGCGTACGTGCCGCGCTACCGCCAACTCTAAATCTGCGCCCAATTTGTCACGGTAATTCTGGTAGCGACACGCCCGTCAACTCTTCAGACACCGACCACAGTCGCGCGGCCTTTTCGCTCGAGCGAGCGCTTCGAGGAGGCTTCACCAGCGTGGTCGATCCCACCAAGGCAAAGAGTCCGCTCGGGCCGTAGTAGGCACCGTTGATCGCGTCGGGACTCGTCGCGGCGTAGAGCAGCGGTTCGGTACCTCGTTCGACGCTTTGGGAGGGGACGAACTTCACTTCACCCAAGAGGAATCGCTTGGGCTTATCGCGCCCGAGGTTCGCGCCGGCGTTCAAAAGATTGGTCCTCGTGAATCCGGGGTGCGCGGCGTTACTCATCAAGTCCCAATTGCGCTGCTGTGCGATAGCGGCGAGATGCCGAGCGAAGAGCAGGTCCGCGAGTTTGGATTGGGCGTAGGCGAGGTAGGGACTGTAACGGCGCTGCCACTGCAGATCGTTAAAACGAATGCTGCCAATCGTTGCAACGCCACTACTCATCGTCGTCACGACCGGTCCCGCCGCTTGGAGCAGGAGTGGCAAGAGTCGAAGAGTGAGCGCGAAATGTCCGAGGTAGTTCGTACCGAGTTGTAACTCGAATCCGTCGATGGTCCCCATTCGTTTTGGCGGTGCCATCACGCCACCGTTGTTGAGCAGGAGATCGAGGGGGACGTTGTCGGCGAGTAGTTGGTCTGCGAACGTCGTCACCGACGCGAGATCGGCCAAGTCGAGGTGGCGCACGTCGAGTTGGGCCGCGGGAAAGCGGGCCAGAATATCGTTGCGAGCGGCCTCGCCCTTTTCGAGTGTCCGCACCGCGATGATGACGTGCGCGCCCGCTCCGGCCAGTCGCAGAGCGGCCTCTTTACCAGTGCCGGAGTTAGAACCCGTGACGACCGCGAGTTTTCCATCTTGATTAGGTACGTTGTACACAGCGATTCCTTCGCGTCGGTGGGTAACTGCGATCGACACCCCTCGACAAAGGAGCAACCTGCTCGTCTTAGAGCAGACCGCGCCCAGCGTGTTTCGGGGCGTCCACTCGCTGGTGAGTGTAACGCTTGACCGATTCTCCCTGTCCAGACGGATCCCTCAGGCTCGTTCTCGAGCGAAGGAATAGTCCTATGCTCTGATTCGGTAATGTTCTGATTAGTACGTAACGTCGAGCGGGGGATTCGTGAGCGAGTACAAAACGGTCTTTGGGTCGCTGGACCACTACACCAAAGGTGGCGTCGAGATTATTGACGACGATCCTAAAAACTATGTTTTTTCCAATATGTTCGAGGTCGCGAGCCGGGCCAAACCGTGGGAAAAAGTTGCCGTGGCGAAGAACCAGGAGTACGTCTTGGAGGCCATCCGCGCCGAAGGGACCTCTGAATGGCGAGTCACTCCTCACGACGAGTTTGCGCTCGTGGTTGACGGAGCTGTTGTGATCGAACTGCTCGATCCCGTGACTCCACTCGTTGACCTCAACGAATCGGGTTCTCGAGCGGTTAAGGGTGACCCGGAAGGGAGCCCGATGGGCACGATCCGTGCCGGACGCGGACATATGGCGTTGTTGCCGGCCGGCCGTTGTTATCGCATGAGCGCAAAAAAGCCATCGGTCGTGCTACTGCAAACAATCCAAGGACCCGACACCATCGAACGTTGGTCCGATATCTGTCAGAAGTATTAAGGAGACAACGATGAAGAATGACGTGTCAACACTTGGATCAGAGCCCAACGAGCATGGCTATCAGAAGTTCACTTTGGGTGGCTTCTCGTTCGAGCGCGACGAGTACTTCGTGCACGTGGAGTTTCCCACTGGGCGTCACGTGGCTCCCGTCGAGCCATTCTTAAAGGCACTGATGCGCGACGTCGCGTGGAATTTCTTTTACGGAACGGTGAACTTCGACGCAGTTATCGGTACGTTGAATCACTACGGCGACGTGGACCTTTTCGCAGGCCGCTTCAACGAGGCCTATCGCCGGGCCGAACTCGACCACTCGGAGAACTTTCCTCACGACGAAATCAAGGCCACTTTTCAAGCGATCTTGGCCGACTGGGTGAACGAGGAGTTCGATCCGTTCGCCGCACCTCAAGAGACAGGATCGGCGTACGGTCTCAAAAGTGGGGGCAACTTAGCAGCCGTCACACGTGAGCGAGTGACGGCGGCACGGATGGTCGGTCTTCCCGGTGATGAACCACTGCGCAGTGACGAGTCGGGTTACCCAGTGAATCGGATGTTCGCCGACGTCGACCAGAGCGAACCCACAGTCGAAGTGGAGCCGGGTTACGAGAAAGAAGTGTCGGCATTTAACTTCTTTTCCTACCTCTCGCGCTCGGACGTGACGTGGAATCCTTCGGTAGTTTCGGTCTGTAGAGACAGCTTGATGTGTCCGACGACCGAAGAGTTCATCTTGCCGATTATTCACGGTAACGACCGGGTGGAGTGGTTTATTCAGTTGAGCGACGAGATCGTCTGGGAGGTCGAAGACCGTGAATCGGGTCGACCACGCGCGAAGGTGGTTATGAAAGCCGGTGACTGTTCAGCAATGCCAGCCGACATTCGTCATCAGGGATACTCTCCTAAGCGCTCAATGTTGCTGGTGTGGGAGAACAACTCCGCGTTGTTGCCAGGCCAAATTGCCCGGGGCGAAGCGCCCACCGTGCCCGTTAAATTTTGAGTTTTCTTTGATCGAGCGCGGTCTCTATATCGATGGTGAGTTCGTTCACGCCAGTGATGGCGCGACTATTGACGTGCTGAATCCTCATGATGGCGCGGTGCTGGCCGTCGTCGCCGAAGGGGGAGAAGAAGACGTCGATAACGCGGTACGAGCCGCGCGTCAAGCTTTTTCAGGTTGGTCGAGAACGTCGCACGCCGATCGTGGGCGAGTGTTGCTGCGTCTCGCTGATGTCATTGAAGCCAACAGTGACGAGCTCGCGCGTTTGGAATCAATGGACACTGGCCATCCATTGCACGACACGACTCTGCTCGACGTACCGCGCACGGCGGCCACGTTTCGCTACTTCGGCGGCATGGCCGACAAACACGAAGGATTCTTGCCTCCGGTCGATACTGGATTCTTGAACTACGTCAACCACGAGCCCATTGGCGTCGTTGGTCAAATCGTGCCATGGAACTTCCCCTTGATGTTTTGTGGCTGGAAACTCGGCCCGGCCTTAGCTGCGGGTAATACCGTTGTGATGAAGCCTTCGGAGTTAGTCCCCTTGAGCACGTTGCGACTCTGTGAGTTGATGACTGAGGCGGGAGTTCCCCGGGGTGTTGTCAACGTCGTTCCTGGCTACGGCCAGCGTGCCGGCGCGCGACTGGCGTCCCACCTAGATGTTGGAAAGATAAGTTTCACCGGCTCGACGGCGACTGGGCGCGCGATCGTTGCCATGTCGGCGGGCAACCTCAAGCGACTGCAACTCGAGCTGGGGGGTAAGGGCGCGAACATTGTTTTCGACGACGCGAACCTCGCAGCCGCCATCAACGGCTCCGCCTTCGCCATCTTCCATAATCAAGGCCAAGCCTGCATTGCCGGATCGCGACTGATTCTTCACGAGGCAATCGCCGAGGAGTTCATCGAACGATTCGTCGCTCTCGCGCGTTCGATTCGAATCGGTGACCCGTTGGACCCCGCCACCGAGATGGGCCCGCTTACCTCGGCGCAGCATCGACAGCGAGTCCTCGATTACGTGCAAGTCGCCCTCGAGCAAGGCGGCGAGATTCTTACCGGAGGCACAGTGCCTAATGATCCGTCGCTCGCCAACGGATTTTATGTCGAGCCCACGGTCATGCGCGCCAAAATGAATGACCGAGTCTCTCAAGAAGAGGTCTTTGGACCCTTCGTTACGGTGACCACTTTTCGCACCGACGACGAAGCGCTCGAGATCGCGAACGCCACCGAGTACGGCCTCGGGAGCGGCTTGTGGACAAGGGATCTCTCGCGGGCCCATCGCGTCGCACGCTCGATCAAGGCCGGCATGGTCTGGATCAATTGCTACAAACGAGTAGCGCCCAACTCACCCTTTGGCGGCATCGGCCACTCGGGATACGGTCGCGAGATGGGTTTTGAAGCGATGCACGAGTACACCGAGTTGAAGTCGGTGTGGGTGAACGTCGATGCCCAGATTCCGCCGTGGTATCCGAGGCCCAACTAGTGGCCCGATTCACGAAGCTGCGCGACGCTATTGCTGAGCACGTGCACGACGGAGACATGGTTGCCCTCGAAGGATTTACCCACCTGATTCCATTTGCCGCGGGCCACGAGATCATCCGCCAGCATCGTAAGAACTTGACCCTCGTGCGAATGACGCCGGACATTATCTACGACCAACTCATTGGAATGGGTTGTGCGACCAAGCTGATATTTTCATGGGCTGGTAACCCCGGCGCCGGATCACTGCATCGATTCCGAGACGCGGTCGAGAATTCATATCCCCACGCGATTGAGATTGAAGAACACTCCCACGCGGGAATGGCCACGGGCTACCAGGCGGGTGCCTCGGGCCTGCCTTTTGGGGTCTTGCGCGGTTACGCGGGAACCGACCTCGCGTCGATTACTCCAACAATCAAGTGGGTCACCTGTCCATTTACTAATGAGACGTTGGCCGCGGTGCCCGCTCTGCGACCTGACGTCGCCATTATCTGCGCTCAACAGGCCGATCGCGACGGCAACGTCACGTTGTGGGGAATAACCGGCGTACAAAAAGAGGCGGTACTGTCGTCGAAGTACTCGATCGTGCTCGTCGAAGAAGTCGTCGACGCGTTTTTACCTCACACGAACGGTGTCGTGCTTCCCTCGTGGGTGGTGGGTGACGTCGTGGTCGTACCACGAGGCTCGTATCCTTCGTACGCGCAGGGATACTCCGATCGCGCGAATAACTTTTATGCGTACTGGGAACTCATTAGCCACGACCGAGACCAATTCTCGACGTGGATGGACGAGCACGTGTTAGGCACTTCGGATCACGGTGAGTTTCTCTCGTCGCTCGAACCTTCGCTACTTGGAACTATCGATGTCTAACACCGGAACGAACGATTCGGTGACGTGGACGAGCGACGAGATGATGACCGTGGCCGCGGCGCGGGAGCTAACCAACGGGTCGGTCTGCTTTGTCGGCATTGGCCTACCCAGCACCGCGGCGAACCTTGCTCGAGCCACCCACGCGCCCGACGTGGTGTTGATCTACGAGTCGGGATGCATTGGCGCGAAGCCCGAAAAGCTGCCGGCCTCTATTGGTGACGGTGTTCTGAGCGAAAGCGCGGACGCCGTCGTTGCCGTTCCGGAGATCTTTACCTACTGGCTGCAGGCCGGTCGCATCGACGTGGGCTTTCTTGGCGCGGCTCAAGTGGATCGCTTTGGCAACATCAACACGACGGTGGTGGGCGAGTACGCCAGTCCGAAAGTTCGTCTACCGGGAGCCGGGGGCGCCCCAGAGATCGCCACCTCCTGTTCGAAGGTCATCATTACCCTTCGTCATAGTCCTCGATCGATGGTTGAGAAGTTGGACTTCATTACTTCGGTTGGTCACGGAGACGGGCCCGACGCTCGAAAATCATTGGGACTTCGCGGAGCGGGTCCGCAAGCCATCATCACCGACCTCGGGATACTGCGTTGCGATCAAACGACGTCTGAGTTTGTGCTCACCAATGTGCATCTTGGTGTCGACGTCGCCGACGTGGTGGCAGCGACTGGGTGGCCGCTGCGTCAAGCGAAAGAGGTTGAGGTTACGCCGCCGCCCACGGACGAGGAACTCGCCACGCTACGTAGCTTCGAGAAGGCGTAAGGCATGGAACCTTTCGACTATGACGTGCTACCGGGTCGAGTGATCTTTGGCGTCGGGCGCCGAAGCGAAGTGGGCGACGAGGTCGAACGCTTGACAGCAACGCGTGTCGTGTTGATAGCCGACGCGCACGACCAAGAGACAATCGCTTACATCGAAGGCGTACTTGGCGAGCGCCTCGTGGCGACCTTCACTGAAGTAGCTCAACACGTGCCCGTCGCCCTCGCGGAAAAATTGCGCGCACTTGTCGCGTCAACGGGTGCGAACGCCACGGTCTCTCTCGGCGGAGGTTCGGCGACCGGTTTTGGAAAGGCCGTTTCGTTGACGCACGGCCTGCCACAGATCTGTATTCCGACGACCTACGCCGGCTCTGAGTTGACGCCCATCTGGGGTACGTCGAGCGGTGAGGTAAAAGAGACGGGCCGCGACCTTCGAGTCTTGCCAAGGACCGTCATCTACGATCCAGAACTCACGCTCGGGTTACCCATCTCCATTGCTGGCCCTAGCGCGATGAACGCCCTCGCGCACGCGGTGGAGGGGCTCTACGGTCCTGGAGCAAATCCCGTCATGTCCGCGATCGCCCTCGAGTCAGTTCGCGTGCTCTCGACCCACTTGCCAATCATGAAAGCAGCGCCCGCGTCTATCGAAGAGCGATCGAAGGTGCTCTACGGTGCGTATCTCGCTGGCGTCGTGCTCGCCGTGGTGGGAACGGCACTTCACCACAAAACGTGCCACATTCTCGGGGGGCTCTATGGTCTCGATCACGCAAAAATGAACGCGGTGGTTCTGCCTCACGCGCTGGCCTTTAACGCGCCAGCCATACCTGAGGCGTACGAGCGTCTGAACACTGTTCTCGGCGGCGACGCGGCGGGGCAACTCTACGACCTGGCTCGGGCCCTCGATACACCCTCGAGTCTCTTAGAGATTGGCATGCCGGCCGACGGTGTCGAGCGAGCAGCACCCCTCGTCGTACGCGCCGCCGCTGACAATGTACGTTCCATCGATCTCGACCAGGCGGTCGCTTTTCTTACGAACTGCGCAAACGGTCAGCGACCCTCGTGACGGCCGCGTTCATCGTCGATGCCGTGCGTACGCCAGTTGGCAAAATCGGTGGCGCACTGGCGGGTGTTCGCCCCGACGATTTGGCTGCGGACACGTTGCGTTCGCTACTCAGTCGTCACGCCTCGCTGGACCCAGCCGCAGTAGAGGGCGTCGTCCTCGGAAACGCGAACGGCGCGGGCGAAGAGAATCGTAACGTGGGACGCATGGCGACACTGCTCGCGGGATTACCGGTCTCGGTGCCCGGCAGTACCGTCAATCGACTTTGCGGTTCGGGTCTTGAAGCCGTTGTTCAAGCCAGTCGAGAAGTGGAAGTCGGCGACGCCGACGTCATCGTCGCGGGCGGCGTTGAATCGATGTCGCGCGCGCCCTGGGTGGTGCTGAAACCTGATCGTCCCTACCCACGTGATCACTCAACTATGTACTCGACCACGCTCGGTTGGCGCATGGTAAATCCCGCCTTCCCCCCTGAGTGGACAGTGGCGTTAGGCCTGGGCGCCGAGATTATGGCGAGTGAGTTTTCAATCTCAAGGCAGGCGCAAGACGAGTTCGCCGTCTCGAGTCATCAACGGGCCGCGGCGGCCTGGCGAGAGGGGATCTTTGACGCAGAAGTGGTCGCCGTTGCATCCACGTCACTCACCACCGACGAGTCGGTTCGCGCTGATTCGTCGGTAGAGAATTTGGCCAAGTTGAAACCGGCGTTTCAATCCGAAGGCAGCGTGACCGCGGGTAACTCGTCGCCGATGAACGACGGAGCGTCAGCTCTACTTTTGATGAGCGAGGTAGGGTTGGCCGAGCACGACTGTTCGCCGATGGCGCGCATCGCCAGTCGAGCAGTGAGCGGTGTCGAGCCTCAGCGATACGGTATTGGACCTGTCGTGGCGGCCCAAATCGCCCTGAAGCGTGCCGGGATTGGCTGGAGCGACTTGAGCGTCGTGGAACTGAACGAAGCGTTCGCCGCGCAGGCGCTCGCCTGCCTGCGCTCGTGGCGTGACTTGGATCCAACAATTGTCAATCCACACGGTGGGGCAATCGCGTTAGGCCACCCGGTCGGTGCGTCGGGGGCTCGAATACTTACGTCCCTAGCCCACGAACTTCGTCGCGTTGGTGGCGGATGGGGACTCGCGACGATGTGCATCGGCGTTGGCCAAGGTATCGCAGTAGTTATCGACGCTCGCTGACTCGAGAATGGAGCAATTATGACAACAAAGATCACAGTGAACGATCACCTGGCGCAAGCTCAAGCAAGTTTTGACGAAGCGTCGAACCCGCGGCTGGTCGAGATTTTACGCTCGGCGCTCAAACATCTCTACGCCTTCGTCGAAGAGACCAAGTTGAGCCGAGAAGAGTGGATGGCCGGCATTGAGTTTTTAACGGCGACGGGAAAAAAGTGTGACGACGTCCGCCAGGAGTTCATCCTCCTATCGGACACTCTGGGCGTGTCGATGCTGGTGGAGATGATTAATCAGATGCCGTCGGATGCGGCGACCGATCCAACGGTTTTCGGTCCGTTCTATGTTCCCGGTGCCCCTCATTTCGCGATGGGATCCTCAATCGCCAGGAAGGGCAATGACGGCGAACTTCTCGTGTTCTCTGGAACCGTGCGTGGCGCGAACGGTGAACTACTCGAGCACGCGCAGCTCGACGTCTGGCAGGTGGCACCCAATGGTTTCTATGACGTCCAAGATCCCGCCAGCCCACCCATGAGTTATCGGGGAGTCTTTGAGACTGGACCAGACGGTTACTTTGAGATTCTGACAACTCGTCCCGTTGACTATCAGATCCCGACCGACGGACCCGTCGGGCAACTCCTTCGGGCCAGCGGTCGTCACGCGTGGCGCCCGGCACATACGCACTTTATGGTTAGTTGTCCGGGCTATAAAACCCTCATCACGCACGCTTTTGACGCGGACTCGCCGAACCTCGACCGTGACGCGGTGTTCGGCGTGCGCGAGAGTCTCATCATCGATATGAACGGTGGTACGGCCACCTTTGATTTGGTGCTTGACGCCGAGGACTAGGCCGGGGCCGAGTAGAAGACAAAATCCTTACTCGCCGGTAACCACGTCTGACTCCAAAACGATTTAGGTTATTGATGGCAGTTGCCGTGGAGGGGTGAACTAAATGGTTCACAACTTGACTTCAATGAAAGTGGGGGAATTACTAAATGAATAATACTTATGGCGGCCTAAACGCGGGCAATGCCTGGAGGGTTTGGGTTACCAAACATCCAGTCGGCGCCGCGATATGGGCTGGAGTTGTAGCGGGCCAGTTCACGACTCTGTGGGGGATCTGGTTTCCCGGTGTCGGACTTCCTTCTCTTGACTGGCCACAAGCCACGGGAGCGACAATTGACGCAAAGGGATCATTTGTAGTTCAGTTTGTCATGGGTGAGTTTTTCCATGGCTTGGACTGCATAATCTTCGCTCTGCTGTTTGCGCTCTTCATCTTTCCCTTGCTAGGAAAGGTCGTGACGCCCGCCATGAACATGCTGAAGGCGGTTGGATTTTCAACGATTCTGCTGGGTACAATCTCGGCGGCGTTCCTTGTACCGTACGTCTACTACAAGGGATACAACGTGGGATTTGGCGGCGTGCACTTCGGTGGGTGGAAGCTCGTCTTCGCGGTCTACATATGGCACGTTTTGTACGGTACGGTCCTCGGATCCATGTACAACCCGTTAGCGCTTGATGACCCGGCTTTGAACTAGCGAGTTAATAAGCAACAGATTTGTTTGATAACACCGCCGGCTGACACTCGTCGGCCGGCGGTGTTCTCGTTAGACCAACTCACGATTCGAGCGGGCTCACCCTATTGAGAAGGGCACGGCCGCTCACGATGGCGCTGTCGACAATTTCGTGGGCGGTGTCGGGCGTTACGACGAACTCGACGTCGGCACCAGCGTTTCTAAAGATGGTTGCGGTCTCTTCAGCGCGATGAAGAGGTATCCACTGGTCGTGATCGGACACGGTCATGAACGTCGGCAGATTAGTCACGTGCGTCGGTAAAGTCAGCGAGTCGGGTTCTGGACCAATGAGGCTTCCGGTGAAGCAAATGAGACCAGCAAAACGCTCCTTTGATCGGGCGACGTACTCCGTGATCAAACAGGCCCCTTGGGAGAAACCGAGCCAAATAATGCGGCGGTCCTCGACGCCGGCGTCGTTGAGAAGCTTCCGTGCGTCGGACATACGTTCCAGCGCGAAGTCGAGCCGCGGCTGGTTCTCCTGGAGCGGTGCCATAAAGGAGCCTGGGTACCAACTGTTGTCGTCAGCCGCTGGAAGTACGTAGGATAGATCGAGTCGACCCATTCGCTCAACTGCGTTAGCAATCATGTAAGCCGGGTCCAAAGTCCTGCCGTGCACGGTTATGACCGCGAGAGGCGCGTTCGCCAACGCGGCACCGAAGGTGACGAAGGGGAGTGACCGATGGGGATTAGGGCCAGATGAGATGATTACTCCTTTTAAAAGATGGCACGTAGTCGACAAACGCCCCTCCCAAAGGAGGGGCGTTTGTCGACTACTGCGTACTACAACGAACTACGAATACTGCAGTGGCTCCAAGTAGCCAATTAGGAAGTCACGCTTGTCTTCGAAGACTGGTGGAATCTGAAAGTTCTTGCCCAACTCTTCGTAGGGCTCGTCAATCGTGAAGCCGGTTGGCTTTGAGACGGAGGCTTCGAACATCGCACCACCCGGCGTGCGCACGTAGACCGAGTCGAAGTAACCGCGGTCCTTACGGTCCGAGACGTCAGTAAATCCCATCCCGACGAGGCTTCCCTTGACGGAGTCTTGGACGTCGTAGTCAGCAACTTGGAAGGCGGTGTGATGGACGATTCCTTCGCCGTACATCCAACCCGCCTGATTACGTCGAGGCTCGGCAACAAAGTCAACAATCGCGCCAGAACCACCGTTGCCGACCTCGAATCGAGAGTTGTCGTCAACTTCTTTCGTAAGCTTTCCGTTCCAGCCGGCGTTCATGAAGTCTGCCGAGAGGTCAAGGTCTAGAACGGATACCGTGATGCCGTGTGTCCCGTGAATGCCGTGCTCGACGGGAACGGGCCCCTTCGTGTGGGGCAGGCGAGGGTCACCCTTCACTCCGACGAGGTCGTACTCGATGCCACAAGGGTGCTCGAAACGGAGACGTTTCTCATCAAAGAGTTCGTACTCCTTGACGTCGAAGCCGTGGCTAGAGAGCCGCTCGTTCCAGTAGCCGACTGAATCATCGGGAATTGCGAGCATCAGCACCTTGGTCTGATTGGTGCCCTGCTTACCCATGCGACCTGATTGACGCATCGGAAAGGTCGTCACGAGGGTGGACTCGAGGCCCACATCGTTGCCGTAATAGAGGTGATAAATAGGCACGTCGCCGTCGTAGAGGGCCGTTTTCTTCACGCTTTTGAGGCCCAACACCTTCGTGTGAAAGTCGTAATCCTCTTGTGCCGTACCCACGCACAGCGTGATGTGGTGATGCCGCTGAATTGATCCAGAGCCGCTCATTACTACCCCCTAATGTAGAAAGTTCCGTGTCCAGCTGTTGAACAGTGAAACCACAACATCTTTTACCCTAATAGTTAAAAAGTCAAGTAGGAGGGCGTCAACAGGTTCACTCCGACCGTGCAAAGTAGAGCTCGTGGCGTATATTATTTAGTTAGGTCAACTAATGAATATGACAACGAACGAAACTGCCGCCTTACTGCGTCGAGCGGTAACGCGCCTCAATCGGAAACTTCGCCACAGCGCCCTGAATGGCGTCACGCCAGCGCAGGCCTCAATGCTGGCTTCGATTAGCAAACTGGAGAGCCCTTCCCTCGGCGATCTCGCACTCGCCGAACAGATTCAACCACCCTCGGTGACGCGTCTCGTCAAAGACATGGAACTTGCCGGACTCATAAGTACCGCTGCCGATCCACTTGATCGTCGCTGCACGCGCGTTCAACTCACCGCGCACGGTCGCAAGGAGCTCAACGCCATTCGTCAACGTAAGACTGAGTTCCTCGAGCGCAAGCTCAACGCACTGTCGCTGGTCGATCAACAACGCGCGGCCGAACTGGCGTCATTCCTCGAAATCTTGTTGGAAGACGAGTGAGTCTGATCCGTCGCAGTCCGTCGCGCACGTTTGCTGCGCTGAAGGTTCGAAACTTTCGTCTCTACTTCATTGGCCAGTTGATTTCGGTATCGGGAACGTGGATGCAGTCCGTGGCGCAAGGTTGGTTGGTCCTGCAGATCACCGGATCATCGGTGGACCTCGGGATTGCGGTGGCTTTGCAGTTCGTCCCCATATTGCTCGTGGGTTCCTACGGCGGTCTCGTGGCCGATCGTCACGAGAAGCGCCACATTCTTTACTTCACTCAGTCCGCGGCCGGCATCCTGGCGCTCATCCTCGGCTTTTTGGTGAGCACCCACCACGTGCACGTGGACGAGGTCTACGTCGTTGCCCTTGGATTGGGGATAGTCAATCTCTTTGACGTGCCCGCGCGTCAGGCCTTCGTCCAAGAGATGGTGGGACGCGATCTTCTCGCCAACGCCGTGAGCTTGAACTCGGTATTGATGAACTCGGGACGCCTTATCGGACCCGGCATCGCGGCCGGTTTCATTGCGCTCGTTGGTACGGCGGCCTGCTTTTTCGCGAACGCCGGATCCTTCCTCGCGGTACTTATCGCATTAGTGATGATGCACCGGTCGGAGTTCCTGCCGATGCAGACCGTCGAGCGTGAAAAGGGGCAGATGCGCCTCGGTCTCAGGTACGCCTTTGAGAATCCGCTGTTGCGCAACGTCATCATCGCCGTCGCGGTGGTCGGTCTCTTCGCCTACAACTTCGGCGTGTCGTTGCCGTTGCTCGCTCGCGTCACGTTCCACGAACACTCCGCCGCCCACTACGGCATCTTGATGGGAGCGATGGGCCTCGGCGCGGTGATTGGTGGGCTCATGGTGGCCCGTCGATCGCGTCCGTCGCCCAAGATGCTCGCGCTCATCATGTTGGGCTTCGGTTTGGTTATGGCGTTGGCCGCCTTCGCCCCGACCGTGACGTGGGCGGAGATCGCGATGATTCCCGTCGGCGCCTTTTCCATTGCCCTCATCGCGACGGCGAACTCGTTGCTCCAGTTGAACTCGAGTCAGATGATGCGAGGTCGCGTCATGAGTCTCTACAGCATCGCTTTTTTGGGCACGACCCCGATTGGCGCGCCGCTCGTCGGCCTCGTCGTGTCGTGGTCGAATCCCCGCATCGGTATCTTCATGGGCGCGGCGTTCGCGCTCCTTACCGGGCTCGGCCTACTTCTCCAGCAACGTCAAAGTGAACGTAACTTACAAGTGCTGCAGACGGCTTAGGCCTTTTGCGGCTTGGGTTCCTTTGGAAGACCCAGTGCGCGCTCGCCAATGATGTTGCGCTGAATCTCGGCGGTGCCACCCCAGATGGTTTCCGACCTCGAGAAGAAGAAGCCCGCCTGCATCTCTGAGACGGGGTAGTCCGCGCGACCTCGCCGAAAGCTACCCGACGGGCCGGTGATCGGTCCCTTACCAGTGAGGATCTGAGCTTCCATACCAATGATGTCCAGAGCCAACTCCATGGACGAACGATGCGCCTCGGACCAGAACATTTTGTTGCACGCGCCTAGTAACGCCGCGTTGTGGGTGTTGTTGAGCGCGTCGGTCAGCGTGCGGTAGCCGTTGATCTCCATGATCTTGACCTTGGACCATGCTTTTACCAGAGCGTCGCGCACGAGCGCGTCGTCGTTCTTTCTTACGCGCGTCGCGTCCTTGACGATTTGATCCCACTCCTTTAAGAAGCGGCGATAGCCAGTCGTCGACGACGAGCCACGCTCGAAGCCCAGTGTCGTCATCGCGACCTTCCAGCCGTTGTTCACGCCGCCGACCACGTTGCCCTTGGGACAGCGCGCGTTGTCGAAGAAGACTTCGTTGAACTCGGCCGACCCGTCAACTTGGGTGATCGGGCGAACGTCCACGCCGTCTTGGTGCATGGGCACTAAGAGGTAGCTAATGCCGGCGTGTTGGGGTGCGTTGGGGTCGGTGCGCGTGAGGAGAAAGACGTAGTCGGCGTGTTGGGCCTGGGTCGTCCAAACTTTTTGGCCGTTGATGACCCACTCGTCGCCGTCGAGTACCGCCGACGTCTTCAGACTCGCCAAGTCCGATCCCGAGTTGGGCTCGGAGAACCCCTGACACCAACTGATCGATCCATCCAAGATGCCCGGGATGAACTCCTTCTTCTGCTCATCGGTGCCCCACTGAAGAATCGTGGGGCCAACCAAGGTGTCACCGAAGAAGTCCGCGCGCATGGGTGCGCCGGCCTTGGCGAACTCTTCGTTCAAGACAACCTGGTCCATCAATGTCAGACCCTTCCCCCCGTACTCCACGGGCCAACCCGCACAGATCCAACCACCGGCGAAGAGCGTTCCCGTCCAGGTCTCGTTGAAGGTCGCTCGCTCCTCGCTGGTCATTGAAAAGCCCTTGTCGAACCAGCCCGAGGGCAGGTTCTCTTCGAGCCAGGCGCGAATCTCCGCGCGAAAGGTCTCTGCTTCTGGGGGATAGGTCAAATCCATGCTGAAAGCGTAGTCACTGGGCTTGAGCCCCTTTGTGGGAATTTGTGCCCCTGTGCAAAGTGGGGGAGAATAGTAGACCGCCCGAACGAAGAAAGTTGGCCCGTGCCTCGCCCCCTCCGCCAAACCATTGCCGAGATGAAGGCTTCGTGGGCCCTGAGTCGCACCATCACCTTGCCGGCGCACGTCCCCGCCCGTCCGGCGCAACCCGGCAAGCACCGCGTCGCTTTTTTGATCTACCGGGGTAATCCGCGCTGCGGCGGCCAGGGCGTCTACACCCGTCACCTCACGCGAGAGCTGGTCGTCCTTGGTCACAGTGTCGAAGTCTTTTCCGGACCTCCGTGGCCCGAGCTCGACGAGGGCGTGGGCTTTACGCCCGTGCGGGGCCTCGATCTCTACCGCGACCCCGACCCTTTTCGCATACCGGCGCGCTCGGAGTTCACCTCGGCGGCCGACGTCACCGAGTTCGCCGTCATGCTGAGTGCCGGCTTTGGCGAGCCGCTCGCGTACTCGATGCGCGTCGCCAAGCTCCTCGAGCATCGTCACAGCGACTTCGACATTATTCATGACAACCAGTGCCTGGGTACGGGCATCTTGCAACTGCACCGCCAAGGCTGGCCCCTGCTCGAGACGTTGCACCACCCCATCACCGTGGACCGCTCGATCGCCCTCGACCACGCCGAAACGCCCTGGAAGCGGTTCACGACCCGTCGCTGGTTCGGCTTTTTACGCATGCAGGTTCGCGTCGTGAAGCAGTTGCCCGCGGTCTTAACGGTCTCGCACAACTCCAAGATCGACATCAACGCGCAAATGAAAGTCGCCCTCGACCGTCTGACCGTGGTGCCGGTGGGCGTCGACCACCAAGTATTCAAGCCCTACGACGACGTCGTAAAAAGGAAGGGCCGCTTGATGGTCACCTCGAGCAGCGACGTGCCCATGAAGGGACTCGTGCCACTCCTCGAAGCGATCGCGAAACTGCGTACCGAGCGCGAGATCGATTTGGTCGTCATTGGTCAACCTAAGGTCAAGGGCCGCGTCGCGTCCACCATGGACCGCTTGGGACTGAACGACATCGTCACCACAATTTCGGGGGTGAGCGACGAGGAGCTCGCGCGACTCTACGGCGAAGCCGAAGTCGCCATCGTGCCCAGTTTGTACGAAGGATTTTCACTCCCCGCCATCGAGGCGATGAGCTGTGGGGTTGCGGTGGTGGCAACGACGGGTGGCGCGTTGCCCGAAGTTGTGGGCGTGAGCGGCGAGACGGGACTGTTAGTGGAGCCCAACGATCCCGACGCGCTGGTGGGCGCGATTCGCCAACTCCTCGACGACGCGGAACTTCGCGCGCGACTCGGCGCGAACGGCCGTCGCCGGGTCATGGAGCGATTCACCTGGGAAGTGACGGCACGGGGAACGGCTGCCTGTTACGACGCGATTCTCAACGGACAGCCCCTGCCCGACTCGGTGATCTTCGACTGATGCTCACCGCTAAGTACGAACGAATGGGACTGAGGGCCGGTGACAAGGTGCTCGATCTGGGCTGTGGCTTTGGTCGTCACGCCTTTGAAGCGGCGCGGCGCGGCGCGAGTGTCGTGGCCCTTGACGCGGGGCGCGACGAGGTCGAGGGCGTCGCCGCCACCTTCGCCGCGATGGTCGAGGCCGGTGAGTTAGCCGAGGGATCCCTTCACGCCAACGTCGTCCAGGGTGACGCGCTGCACCTACCGTTCCCCGACGCCACCTTTGACGTCGTGGTCTGTTCTGAGGTGCTCGAACATATCCCCGACGACCTCGCCGCGATGAGTGAACTGACCCGCGTGCTGCGACCGGGCGGCACGATGGCCATTACGGTCCCGCGCTTTGGGCCAGAACTCGTGAACTGGGCGCTCTCCGATGAGTACCACAACGTGCCCGGAGGTCATATTCGTATCTATCGTCGGTCGGTCTTAGAGGAGCGACTGAGCTCGACGGGCATGGTCGTCAAGGGTCACCACTACGCCCACGGCCTGCACTCGCCGTACTGGTGGCTAAAGTGTTTCGTCGGCACCACGAACGACGAACATCGATTGGTCAAGGCGTACCACCGGTTGCTCGTGTGGGACATCATGAAAAAGCCGGCCGTTACGCGCTACGCCGAGAACGCGCTCTCGCCCTTGATGGGCAAGTCGATCATCGTGTATCTAGAAAAGCCCCAATGAGTTCGACGTTGAACTCCCTCGGCGGTGTGTCCGGCGTCGTGACGAGCGAGGAGTTGGCCCTCACGGCCGACTACCTCGCTTCACTGCAGGTGGCGAGTGGACAGATCCCCTGGTTCGTTGGCGGCCACTGTGATCCGTGGAACCACGTCGAAGTCGCTATGGCGCTCACGATCAGTGGTTACGAGAGCCACGCACGAGCGGCGTACCGCTGGTTAGAAGCGACCCAGCTCGGCGACGGCAGTTGGTTCAACTACTACGTCGGGGACCGCGTGCGCGACACGCGACTCGACACCAACGTCTGTGCCTACGTCGCGGCCGGGATCTACCACTACCTCCTCGCCACCGACGACGTTGATTTTGTGGTGGAACTGTGGCCCACGGTGGAGCGCGCACTCGAGTTCGTGCTGCGATGGCAACTGAGCGACGGCACGATTCGATGGTCCCTGGACGCCCAGGGCCGACCCGAGTCCTACGCGCTCTTGACGGGATCGTCGTCGATCTTTCACTCACTGCGCTGTGGCGTCGCGCTGGCCGAGCGTCTCGACATCGCCAAGCCCGAGTGGGAACTCGCCGCCGGGCGACTCGGCCACGCCGTGGCGCACCACCCCGGCGCCTTCGCGCCGAAGAACGAGTTCGCCATGGACTGGTACTATCCGATCTTCTCGGGCGCCACGCGCGGCATAGCTGGTGAGAAACGGCTCGCGGACGGCTGGGAGCGTCACGTGATGGAGGGACTCGGCGTGCGCTGTGTGTCAACGAACGACTGGGTCACGGCGGCCGAGACCGCCGAGTGCGTGTTGGCCCTCGATGCGCTCGGACTCACCAGCCAAGCCCTCGATCTCTTTAGTTGTACCCGACTGCATCGTCGTGAGAACGGCGCGTACTGGACGGGTATTGCCTACCCCGATCGAGTGACGTTTCCCGACCAAGAGTCCTCGTCCTATACCGCGGCGGCAATTATCTTGGCGGCCGACGCGTTGAGCTCTTCGTCCAAAGCGTCGGGACTCTTTCGCCACGACGAACTCGCCATGCCACTGGACCTCGCCGAGACGGGCTGTCCGCTCAGTAGCTAGGACGTACGCGAAAGCACGCGCAGCGAACCTTCGGCCGCGCGCTCAGCGAACTGGCCGCTCTCGAGAGCGGCCAGGTAGATCTCGTAGGGCGGTCGACCGCCGTCGGCGGGGTTGGGAAAGACGTCGTGGATCATTAACAGTCCACCGGGCGCGACGTTGGGCGACCACGCCAGGTAGTCGGCCCACGCGACGTCGTGGCCGTGACCGCCGTCAATGAAGAGCAGGTGCAGGGGCTGGGCGAAGTGGGCCGCGACGACGAGAGAGTGACCAACGAGTCCCACGACCGTGCGCTCAAGTTCGGCCTCGGCGATGGTGCGCTGCCAGGACGGGAGCGTGTTGAGTCGTCCGTCGAGGGGATCGACGAGGGAGGGATCGAAGTGCTCCCAGCCTTCCTGGTTTTCTTCGCTGCCGTGATGGTGGTCGAGTGAGAAGAGCACGCTACTCGTCGCTTCGGCCGCCGCTCCGAGGTAGAGCGCCGACTTGCCGCACCACGCGCCGACTTCGAGCCACGTTCCTTCGGGCTCGCTGGTGCCGTGGGCCAGCGCGTACTCGTACAACGCGAGACCTTCATTGGGCGGCATGAACCCCTTGGCGTTCAGGGCGAGATCTAGGAGACGGTCGCGGCGAGTCGTCGTCATAGGCGAACCAGGGTGTAGATACCGAGCACGCCAAAGACGAGCGCCCCCCCGCGTCGTATCCATTTGATCGGTACGACGCGTTGAAGAAACTGACCCCCGTAGGCGCCAAGGAACGAGACCGAGATGAGCGCCAGCGAGGACGCGAGGAAGACTTCAAGAGGCTGGTGGGTCTTCACGGTGAAGTTCGCCGCTTGAATCTGTGTGAGGTCGCCGAACTCGGCGATGAAGATGACGCTGAAGGCAGTGACTATCTCTTTTAATCGAGTCGAGGCCTGTTCACTCTCGGCGTCGTGTTCGCCCTTCTCCTCGGCCGTCTCTTCACGCGAGAGGAGCAGGTAACCCGCGCCGCCTAAGAAGAGCAGCGCGACGATGATGTTCTTGAGGTGCGAGGGGAGCAGCGTTAAGAGTCCGCCCGCACCCACGGCAATGCCCATCTGCACGACGAACCCGACCGACGCGCCCACGACAATGGACGAGGGACGAGCCCGCGTGCTCATCACGATCGTCGCGATCATGGTCTTGTCGGGCAGTTCGAGCAGGAACATCAGGGCGAAGATGCCCAGGAACGCCCCCACGCTCATTGACGATGCTTAGAACTGTTGGCGCAGCGCGGCGGTAAAGGCCAGTCCAACACGCATCCGCTCAATCGCCTGAATCACCGTGCGCTGTTCACCCTTAAGAGGGTGGTCGAGGTGGAACTTTTCCACCGTGTCAGCGAACGCTTCGTCGGTGATGTAGGTCGGCACGCCGAGGGTGAGACGAGAGTGCGTGTTCTCGGGGAACTTCTCCATCGCTTCGTCCCATCGACTCGTGATGTGCTTCCACACCGCAGGACCGGTCTTGGCGTTGCGGGACAAGAGGCCCAGCACGATGGCTCCGTCTTGATTTCGGAACTCACTGAAGCACTTCTCCGCGGCGTCGAGGGCAACGCGCTCGTCGCCGAATTCGCCGAGTCCCCACCACTGGTAGCGCTGAGCGTCCTGGGGCGTGGGGGCGTTGCGGTAGCGCTCTAAGAAGATCTCGTAGTCGCCGGGTCGGTTCAATTGTGCGACGATGCGCAGGATTGACCGAGCGAGGTTTCCGTCCAGGTCGTTGGCTTCAAAACGCTTTACTGACTCGGCGCGAATAGCCTCGTCTTGTCCGATCGTGCCTAAAACACCGAGCACGATGCCACGAAGCTGAGGTGTGAGATCACCCTCGCCATCTTGGGCCTCCCAACCCAGACGCTCAAACTGGGGCGTAAAGAGCGCGCGCACGCTGGCGACGAAGGCTTTACGCTGGGATGGTTCGAGAGCGCGATCGACGTAGTCGAGTGCGCCAGCGACCGAACCCCACGGCGTGGGTTCGTCCTGGTCACCGAGACCTTGGGCGATGGCGAGGAAGTCGTTCCAGACGATCTGACCAGCGAAGAGCGAGGACCAACTGTCAAAGACGAGCGTCGCGCGCTCTAACTCTTCGAGTTCGCCGATGTGATCGACCAGGGCGGCCAACTCCGCCGCGCCGTAGCGCGAGCGGAACACGCCCGAACCGCCCGCGTTCAACACGACCGGTGGCGCGTCGGTGATGGTAATAGGTTCATCGACCAAGAGGTGGCGACTAGTGCCGCCGCTCAGTGAACGAGTGAGAACGGGCACCATCCAGGACGAGCCAATGGCACTCGGGCCACTCGACTTACCGTAGGCGAAGGGCTGCTGAGAGAGTTGGCCGTTGGTGAGCGTCACGAGGGGGTGGCCACCTTGGAGAATCCAGGTGTTCATCACGTCGCGCACGGGCTGCTTGGAGATTTCTTCGAGCGCGTCCCACAGGTCGGTCGTGTGGGTGTTGGCGTAGCTGTGCTTGGTTAAGTAGTGACGAATGCCGTCACGGAACGTGTCCTCGCCGAGGTACTGCTCGAGCATGCGAAGGACCGAACCGCCCTTTTCGTAGGTGAGGATGTCGAACATGCCCCGGGTGTCGTCGGGTGAGAAAACCTCGTACTCAATGGGCCTCGTCGAGTGCAGGCCGTCGACTTGCAGCGCGGCGTCACGGTCGACCCCAAAACTGACCCACATCTTCCACTGGGGACGAAAGGCGTTGGTGCAGAGAATCTGCATGAACGTGGCGAAGGCTTCGTTGAGCCAGATTCCTTCCCACCATTCCATGGTGACCAGGTCGCCGAACCACATGTGCGCGATCTCGTGAGCCACGACTTCGGCGATGCGCTCCATCTCAGCGAGCGAGGCTTGGGACTGGTCGATGAGCAGTGCGTTTTCACGGTACGTAATGCAACCGAGGTTCTCCATCGCGCCCGCGGCGAAGTCGGGAATCGCGATCATGTCGAGTTTGTCGCCGGGATAGGGGATATTGAAGTACTTCGCGAAGAAGTTCAGCGCGAAGGCGCCCGATTCAAGGGCGAAGTCGGCCAAGTGACCTTTACCGATCGGGTACACCACGCGTAGCGGCACGCCGTCGACGTCGACGGTCTTCGTCTCTTCGAAGGGCCCAATGACGAAGGCGACGAGGTAGGTCGACATCTTCATCGTGGGGAGGTAGCTCACGGTGCGCTGACCGTTACCGAGATCGGTGTCGGTGGCGACGGGCGAGTTCGAATACGCCGCGAGGTCACTCGGGATGGTGAGGTTGATTTGGTACGTCGCCTTGTAGGCCGGTTCGTCCCAGCAGGGAAAGGCGCGACGCGCGTCGGTGTTCTCGAACTGCGTGGTCGCGATGGTGTGGGTGACCCCGTTGAGGTCAGTGAAGGTCGAACGGTAGAAGCCGTGGAGTTGGTCGTTCAAGACGCCGTCAAAGGCGATCTCGACCACGGCGGGACCCACGGGCAGGTCGCGCTCGAAGACGAAGGTCGCGGTTTCGTAGTCGTTGTCGAGGCGGTGCTCTTGTGATCGGTAACTCGTGCCGTCAGCGCTGATCGTGGCGGCGCCGAGTTCGAGTTCGGCGGCGTGAAGAGTTAACTCGCTCACCGTTTCGGTGATGTCGACGTCAATCTCGACGCGGCCCGCGAAGGTGAAGGCCTCGAGGTCGGGCGTTAGAAAGACGCGGTAGGCCGACGGGACGACGGTTCGGGCGATGCGATAGGGGTTAGAAGAAGAGCTCATAAGTGGATACCTTAGGTCGTTATCTTCTACGCTCGCTAAGTGACTTCTCCCCCCACGCCCGTTTCGTTGCGTATGAAACCCGGTCCTAATCGACTCGCCGTCACGGGTATTGGCAACGCGATGCTGGACATCATCACCCAGGACGCGAATGAGGTTTTTCGCGATTTAGGACTCATCAAGGCGGCCATGTCGCTCATTGAAGAAGACCAACTCGACACCTTTTATAACGCCATGGGCCCGACAATTCAGATGTCGGGCGGTTCGGTAGCTAACTCCATTGCGGGCGTCGCCGCGCTCGGTGGGACGTGTGGCTACATCGGAAAAGTTGCCGACGACGAATTTGGTGAGCGCTTTCGTCACGATCTTCGCGCCATGGGGGTTGAGCTCGACCTCGCCGTCGCGAAATCTGGTGAAGGTGCGACGGGACGCTGTCACGTCTTTATTACCAGTGACGCTCAGCGCACGATGGCGACCTACCTGGGTGCGTCGAACAAGTTGAACGTGAGTGACATCAAGGAAGATCTCATCGCGCGTTCCGAGATCACCTACGTCGAGGGCTACCTCTTTGACTTGCCGCCGGCGAAAGAGTCGATTCGTAAAGTGGTCAACTTTGCGCACGAACACGACTCGATGGTGGCGCTCTCGCTTTCGGACATGTTCTGCGTTGATCGCCATCGGCGCGATTTTCTCGATCTCGTCACCACGGACGTGGACGTGCTCTTGGCGAATGAGACGGAGATCCTTTCGCTCTTTCAGTTTGAGCACCTTGAACAGGCCTTCGCCGCGCTCGAAGAGATCGGCGTACTCGCCGTGGTGACGCGCGGGGCTAAGGGAGCGGACGTCGCAACGGTGTCGGGTGTCGTGAGTGTGCCCGCCGTCGAGGTCGAACACGTCGTTGATCAAAACGGTGCCGGCGACATGTTCGCCTCAGGCTTTCTCTACGGACTGGCCCTCGGCGCTGATCCCGTCGAAGCGGCAGAACTCGGCTCACTGTGCGCGGGTGAGATTATTACGCACCTCGGCGCTCGTCCCGAGAACGATCTCGAAGAACTCGGCATTGAAGCAGGACTGCTCTGAGGATTAGATGCCTTGGGCGTCGAGGATGGCGTCGAGTTCTTTCGTGCGGATCGTCTCCCACTGAACCCACATGATGGAAATCGGAATGCAGGCGAGCAACATCAACGCGTCGCCGCCGATCCACATGAAGCCGCCGCCGAGATGCAGGTTCAATAACACCGACGTCCTCGTCGATCCCACTGGTGACATGGCGAGGTAGTTGTTGTAAGGAATAGTTCTGGACATCGAAAGCACGAGTCCGGTGAAAGTGTCCACGGGCACCGCGGCCATCACGAACACGAGGCGCAGACCGGGGTGCAACTTGACGCCGCGCTCGAGGCCAAAGGCCGCGCGAAAGAAGAGGTACCCCACCACGAGAAAGCCGATCTGTTCGAGGTGGTGGAACCACTCGTCCTGCATCATCAGGTTGAAGAGTCCCGTGAGGTGCGTGACGGGAATGAAAAGGAAGTAGATGATGAAGGCGGTGAGCGGATGGGTGAGACGCGCCATGAACTTGCTGTCGAGCCAGCGGCGAAGCGTCGCGTGACCCCCGTCGTAGGCGAGGTCGAGTGGCGCACTGAGGGCAAAGAGGGGAGCGGCCACCATGATCAATAAGAGGTGTTGAATCATGTGATCGCTGAAGTAGACCATGTCGTACACGCCGAGAATGGACTGCGTCGCGAGAAACGTCACGACGATTCCTGCGGCGAAACTGACCGAGCGAACGCGTGGCCAGGCCGACACGCGCATCACACCACGGGCGTAGAGGTAACTGGCGCCAAAGAGGAGGAGGAGCGGCAGAACCCCGAGGTGCCACTGGTTGAGCTGATGCCAAGAAAACGGCTGAATCGACATCGAAGGCACGCCCGCATCTTACGGCGCCTCTTTCGACACGTAATCGCGCCGGTAAGATGAACGAGTGCTCTCCAAGTATTTCTCGCGTCGTGCCTTTGGCTTGCACTTCGCGCTCATCCTTTGGATTGCGCTGTGCGTGTCGGCTTCGTACTGGCAAGTGGGTCGTGCGCTCGAGGGCAATTCGCTGAGCTACTTGTACTCCTTCGAGTGGCCCTGCTTCGGAGTTGCTGGGGTGCTTGGTTGGTTCGCCATGATCAATCTTGAGAAGGTCACGGAAGAACAAGAAAAAGAGCGCAACGAGTACGAAGACAACATGCGCGCCCAGGCCCTCGCCGCGCGCATTGTGTCCGAAGAAGAAGATCCCGCGCTCGCGGCGTACAACGACCACTTAGCCAAGCTCTCGCACCTACCGAAGAAGCGACTCTGGGGACACTGATGGACGGCACGTTTCGCCGGTACCGTCTCATGTCCTTTGTAACGGGCACCACGTTGCTCGTACTGTTCGCAACACTTTTGTTACACACGGTGGACCTCGCGGCGTGGAAGCAGATGACCTGGTTCGTCGACATCGTGGGCATTGGTCACGGCGTGGTGCTCTATCCGATCTACATGATCACGTGTTTCAATCTCGTCATGAAGTTCCGACTCAACGTTCTCTTTCTCGGCATGATGCTCTTCGCGGGCTTCGTACCGGGTCTCGCGTTCTACCTTGAGTACCGGATGCGCCTGAAGCTCTATCCCCACGGTCTACCCGCCAAGTGAGCGAATGGACTGAGCGCAAAGTCATTGCCTTCGCGCACCAGGGCGGTTCGTTCGAAGGGCCCTCGTCAACACTCGCGGCCATTGCGCACGCGCTCGAGGTCGGCGCGAGCGCCGTTGAACTTGACGTCCACGCGACGAAGGACCGCCACCTCGTTGTCTGTCACGACGAGACCGTGGACCGCACGACGAACCATCACGGCGAGATTGCCAGTCTCACGCTCGCAGAACTGCGCGAGATGGACAACGCCTACTGGTGGATCGAAGGCGACGTCGTGAGCCCCGGTAAAGACGACAGTGAGTATCTGCTGCGCGGTCGTGCGCCAAGCGATGAGCATTATGGCGTGGCGACACTGGAAGAAGTGTCCGAGGCTTTTCCTGAGGTGTTGTTGAACCTCGACATCAAACGCACGAGTCCCGACGTTGCGGGCTACGAGGAGTTGCTCGCCGATGAACTGCGCCGACTCGAACGAACCGGTTCAGTGATGGTGGCGTCCTTTCACGACGAGGCCATCCAGCGATTTCGAACCTTTGCTCCAGCGGTCGCGACGTCCGCGGCGACGAACGAGAGCGCCGCCTTTTACTTTTCCTTAGTGGAAGGCAGTCCCGTCGTGCCGAGCGCGTGCGCCTTTCAGCTTCCGGCGACCTACGGCGACATCGAGGTCGTGACGGCGTCGTTCATCGAAGCGGCCCACGAAGCGGACATGGCGGTGCACGTCTGGACGATCAATGACGTCGAGGAGATGGCTCGATTACTGAACCTCGGTGTTGACGGGCTCGTTAGCGATCGACCCACGCCTCTGGCCGCTCTGTTGAAAGAACGGGGTTGTGCGTGGAACGGGAAACTGGGGTAACGGCTTTAGCCGCGACCGCAGTTCGGCTTCTTACCGTGGTTGGCCTTCTTTTTAGCGCGTAGTTTGCGCTTCACGGTCCGCTTTGACATAGGTAACAATGTTAGTAGGTAGAGAGCTCGACGAGCCAAACGAGGAAATCAACGTGGATGAGACAGAAGTCCTCGGTCAATTAGTGCTCGTCGCGACGCCACTGGGTAATCTGGGCGACCTCTCGAGACGAGCACTCGAACTCTTTCGCACGGCGAACGTCATCTACTGCGAAGACACGCGTCATTCGCGAGTACTTTTCAGCGCGCACGACATTCCAACGGGCGGACGGCTCCAGTCGCTGCACGAGCACAACGAGGCGGCCCAGTGCGCGCAGATCGTCGAACGCGTGCGATCGGGCGAACTCGTGGTCCTGATCAGTGACGCCGGAACACCCGGTATCTCCGATCCCGGCAGTCGCGTGGTAGCGGCGGTGGCGAAAGCCGGACTGACGGTCACGACCGCGCCGGGTCCCTCGGCGGTCATCGCGGCTCTCACCATCAGCGCCCTCTCCACCGAGCGTTTCGTAATGGAGGGGTTTCTCCCTCGAAAGTCGCGCGAACGCTCGACGCTCTATCAACAGTGGGAGCACGAAGAGCGCACCGTTGTCTTCTACGAGTCACCCCAGCGGATTAAGGCCGTCCTCGCTGAACTGGCCCTTCTCTGGCCCGAGCGCCGCGTCGCCGTGGCCCGCGAGATCACGAAACTGCACGAAGAGGTGCTGCGCGGAACGCTCCAAGAAGTGGCCGACGTTATCGCCGCGCGGGAGGTGCTCGGCGAGATCGTTGTCGTGCTCGAGGGCGTGACGATCACGCCCTCCATTGACGACGACGTTATTCTCGCGGCCCTCACTGAGCAGTTCGCCGCGGGCGCGACGACGCGCGACGCCGTGGACTACGTTGCTGATGTCTTGGGGGTCGCGCGACGCGACGTGTACCAACGAGCGCTCGACGTTCGAAAAGGCGAACCCCGCTAGTTCACTATCCTCTAGCCATGGGCCGCTTCTACATCACCACTCCCATTTACTACGCGAACGACGCGCCCCACGTCGGTTCGGCGTACACCACGGTGAACGCCGACGCGCTCGCGAGGTGGCACCGCCTCTGCGGTGACGACGTCAAATTCCTCACCGGTACTGACGAACACGGTCAAAAGATGGCCGACGCCGCGGCCAGGAACGGCGCCTCGCCCCAAGAGTGGACCGATCAGGTGTCCGAGCGCTTTCGCGAGGCCTGGTCCGTACTCAACATCAGTAACGACGACTTCATCCGCACGACCGAACCGCGCCACTACGAAACCGTGCAGAAGTTCCTCTCGGTCATCTACGAGAACGGCTTCATCCATAAAGACGTCTACAACGGTCTGTACTGCGTGAGCTGCGAGGACTACTACACCCTCGAGGCGAGCGACCACGGCCGATGCCCCGTGCACCACAGCGTGTTGACCGAGATGGAAGAGGAGAACTGGTTCTTTCGACTCAGCGCCTTCGAAGACCGCCTCCTCGAGTACTACAACGCGAACCCCGGCTTCGTCACGCCCGAGACCAAGAGCAACGAGGCCCTCGCGTTCATCAAGGGCGGACTGCGTGACATTTCCATCACGCGTACCTCCATTACGTGGGGCGTGCCCGTCCCCTGGGACGAGAAGCACGTCTTTTACGTCTGGTACGACGCCCTGATTAACTACCTCACGGCCCTTGGTTATGGACAAGACGACGACGACGTCGCCACCTGGTGGCCGTACTCGAATCACCTGATTGGCAAGGAGATCCTACGATTTCATTGCGTGTGGTGGCCGGCGATGTGCATGGCGGCCGGTCTCGAGCCCGTGCACCACGTTCACGTCAACGGTTGGCTCTTGGTGGGTGGCGAGAAGCTCGGAAAGACCATGGCCGCGGAGGGGGCCGTTCGACTCAGTGACATCGAGCCCATTGGTCTCACAAAAGAGTTCGGCGTCGATCCACTTCGCTACTACTTGCTCCGTGAGACGGTGCTCGGCAACGACGGCGAATTTTCACACGAGGGCGTCACCGCCCGCTACAACACCGACCTCGCGAACGCTCTGGGCAACCTCGTCGCGCGCGTCAGCGCCGTCGTGGGTTCTAAGTGCGCGGGCGTTGGTCCCGCGCCCCAAAGTGACTCGGAACTTCGACTCAGCGCCATGGCCACCGTCGAAAATGCGGCCGAAGCCTGGGATCGCTTCGCGCCCCAGCGCGCACTGGAAGTGACGTGGGAGCTCATTGGCGCGACGAACGCCTACCTCGAACTTCACGCGCCGTGGAAGATGGAACCCGGGGCCGAGGTCGAGGGCGTTCTGGGTGACGCGCTCGAAGCAATCCGCCTCGTCGCGATCCTGATTTCTCCAGCAATGCCTTACGTTGCCGAGGAAATATGGCGCCGTATCGGTATGGCGGGATCGCCCGCGA